>Ga0224511_10000279_pt1 | contig 22122 bp, 18 predicted proteins | sample SF_May12_sed_USG_2_FD_169988 | JGI IMG/M metagenome (GOLD analysis project Ga0224511, IMG submission 169988) | Sediment microbial communities from San Francisco Bay, California, United States - SF_May12_sed_USGS_8_1 | ecosystem: Environmental > Aquatic > Marine > Sediment | place: USA...
CCGAGGCTTACGTGCTTCAAGTACAGAAGTAAGTGTTTGGTATAGCGTCAGTTAGTGGTACATGCCCAACACGTTACTTTAAGCTCATTTCATGGGTCATCCGTGATTGTAATTTGTTATCAAAGGGAATCTAATTTCCATTGATGGGCTTGATGTTGATCATTTTCCAGCACTCGCTCAAACATTTCCTCGCCATTTTAGCTATGATGTGCCACCGATCTCAACCGCAGCTGCATCCACCACCCCAACTAGCACTGTCAGCAAGGTGACAGCTGGATCACCGCGTATCATTCAGACCGGCAGCATCAGACAACCCGTTAAGGTCATTACTGGTTCCTCGCCATCGATTAATACGGTGAGCCTATCAAAATGATCGCTTTGGGGTAGTCCTATCCTATAAAGGATAGCCATTTCGCTGGCCTTAACTCTTGATCTGGGATAGTCGTGCCCTGGGTTCAGGCTGGACATTATGGACTCCCACATATAGGAATGTGACCTTGACATCATTTCTTGATCTTACCCCTCCAGAACGAGCCTCAGGCATAGCGAGTCTGCTAAATTGGATGACGAACCAAGACAATCTGATAATCTAGATCTTTTGTATTATCGGGATTTGAACCATTCTGATGTCTTTTGGCCACTCAATTTTTAACCGGCTGTAGACTATTGTTTCACTGGTGACACTGTTTATATCATTCTAGGGGGGAAATATGTCGGGCATTGCTGCACTCGCTGCAGCCGCTGCTGCTACTCCAAGGATAAACACTCCATCTACAGCGAGCTCACCTGGCATTAAGGTGGTGACCCCCACCATCGTAACGCCACAAGGAGTGCGCGTAACCCCTGTGCAAGGTGAGTCATCTGAACTTTACAGTATGTGAAGTTTGAGTTCAGTAAAAGAATAAAGTGTATTTTTCTGTCAACTCTGTAACCATATAACTGACTATAGTCTGCAACTGACCTGACTATACGGAGTTGTCCCTGGGTTGGATGAAAGCTAGTCTTTGACAGTTGGAAACCTCTCTGTTACAGGCGGCTCAGTGCAGGTGGGAGGCACGCCCGGACGTCCACAGACGATCCTGCGCACCACCACACCCCAGATCTCAGGCACCACAGCTGGCGGCAAGCAGATCATTACTGTTCATAAGTCTGGCTCCAGCAACCAGCCTCAGATAGTCACGCTGGTAAAGACAACGCAAGGCATGACCGTAGCCCCTGTAAGTCAACCGCTGAATCCATCGATAGTGTTCTGGCACTGTATGGCTTGAAAGTTTCCGCAATCTTGTCATATTGCGCAGAGAGTACGTAACGCGTGCAGTTTTTCCAGGGTAAAAGTCAACTGCCCCAGGGAGCCACCATTGTGAAGCTGGTGACAACACAGGCCGGTCAAGGAAAACCCACGGCCATCATCACGTCTGCCGCAAACGCGACCGCCAGCAACTCTCAATTCATTGGTCAGGTTAGTCAACTACACAAATCGTTAATCAATCTGTTTATCGTACATCAATTTGTGTCACCTCTTGAAGCCTTGTTGGGCGCAACCAGATGTCAGCTCTTTGAAGAGGAAGCCAGTGATGAACAGTATTTGTGATAGATGAGCCGGGCTAAACCTGATCAACGTGTCTACGAATTATTCCTAGTCATTTACATACTGTACTAGATATTGCTATGACTAACCAGCTAGCTCTATGATGTTGAATGCAGGGGGTTGTATTTGGAGTTGTCTGTTACTGTAGGCGATGGGCAAACCGGTGATTAAAACCCTAACAGCCGGAGGTACCATCATCTCTCCTGCCACGCAGAATCGTCAGGGAGGCGTGGCTACTGTCACGACGACACAAGGCGGCAAGCAGACGATAGTGATAGCCGCCCCCAGGAGCGCTGCTGGTACTGCATCCCCACACCGCATCGTCACCACCGTACCCAAGGCAGGAGGTGAGTCAGTTACTGATAACTGGGGCGTTGATATGGTGGTCTCTTATCATGACCCCTGCGGGATAAGCCACTATTTTTGACCACAGATTATCATGGTGGGGTATTGTGATTTCAGGAGCTCCAGGCCAGCAGATTATTGTGATGAACTCACAGGGTAACACCAGACAGACGCCCGTCAGCATTGTGCAGACGGCACCTTCCACCTCGTCAGGTCAGTGCATTACCCCACCCGAATCAGGGTACTGTGTCATACGCTGGGCATTCACCAAGTCACGCTATTATAGGAATGACAAATAGTAACCATGAAGTATCTTTTACAGGTATTGTAACAATCGCCCAGTCTCCCGCAGTCGCCTCTGCCGTCAGTGCTCCCACCGTAGTGAACACGGGTGGCCTGGCTCCAGTCGGAGATCAGCCACCGGCGGAGCTCATGGACACTGGCGATGCTCCTGAGACTGCGCCTGTCACCGAGCCCGAAACTGGTGTACCAGCAGCGGAAACGCCCGCTGCAATGGAAGCCACAGGTGAGTGCCAGGCACTCAATACACTATTCTTAAGGTGCATTCAGACTAGATGAATTATCCGGTCGGTAAGGCTTACTGATCGAACTACTCATTGGTAGCCCATAGGTAAGGGCCAATCAGTAGGATTGGAACTCTTTGGCGATCAGTCGAAACCTGTCGATGGTCCGTGTGGTTTTAGCCAATCAAAATCAAGCAAATGCAGTGACCAATAATCTGCGACTTGACGAGGACGCCTTTTATCTTACCTTGTTTCCGGGCGTCGTAACAAAGAACAGTTGTACAGCGAAACTTAGTAACTTAGAGACGTCAAACGGGAAACGCGTTGCTCCGCACAAACGACCTACCGCGATCTTATTGGTCAATGTTTGACCAATCTTAATGCAGATAAAGTACGATGTAAAAGCCCGCGGAAAGACAATTGGGACATTGCAACGGCTAGTTTCCTACTCAGAATCAGTAAGCAATACTGACCGGATAATCGGTCTAGTCTGAATGCACCTTTAGGGAATGCGTAAATTACACATCAATTTTATTGCTGTTAGACAACATTAGGTGGCATGTGTGATTTTGTCAGAACTGGCACTACTTTGTTTTTATGAAGATGGTGAGGAGAAACCTGCCGCTGGAGAGGCAGCACCGGTTGTCTCATTGGACCAATCGGAAGCTCCAGCTGACCCAGCTTCCGAGACTGCTGCTACAGATGCACCAGCTGAGGAGCCAGCCCCCGCAGGTAGGTTACTCCGGTCAGCTCTGGAATCATCATTATCTCATTTCCCCCATTTCCTCCATCCACGGGTGCAATGGTCTGTTGGGCTGTCGGACTAGGACCTAGTCAATCAATAACACTTGAACTGCTTGAAGTAGCTTCTGAGCGGTAATTGTTGGTTCGTGAACATCTCTCTGTAAAAAGTCGGGTGCAACCCAGGACAAGCACCACTCGAGCTTACTTCTAAGCTTACCAGTCACTGTACCGAGTCAGTCTCTTGATGACTGAGAAGCTTACAGGCTATTGTCTTATTGACTATTTAGCTGACGGGGGAGTGATGGAACCTGACACCGACCCACTAAGCACACTAGCTAGTGCCGCACTCACTGCTGCCAAAACTGAGCCTACCTTGCCAGACGCTGCCGCAGCTGATGCGAAGGTTAGTGGTGAGACATCGTGGATGACTAGAGAGAATCATTGTATGTCATCTGCGTATGAAGGGGTGTACTATGATCGCCTTATACTGATGATCGGTGCAAGCTCGTAAAACTATAGACAATGCGTTCAGATCTCTGACCTGTGGGTTTTAATACAGTATAAGCAGGAGCAAACTGGTCCCCTCCCCTAAGATTACATCAAGTGAGACCAGACTTAATCAAGTCCTCACATAGACTATGATCAAATTCAGCTTTTAAATTGGAATTGCAAAATAGCCTCTCGAGATTTACAATACGTAGGGTATGATGCTCCTACAGATGATTATAACTGGCGGAAAACAAACAAGGCTGTTGTTGGCTTTGACACTCAGGGTGACTCTAGGAAGTGACCGATTGCAACACTCACTGCTTGATAGCATATCATTGTGTGCTGTGACCTCACGTTGAGGATTGTCATGACCCCTGATAGAGAGAAGCAGTGTGGAAGGTCTCACGGTGATAGGCTTCTTATATCAGGCTGCTTTGTTTTGACTGTCCTCGGACTTTGTTGGAGTCGTATTTCACTTAGCGGAATTCGAACCACCCTGGCTATAGGGTTTTTTTACAATAGTCCGATAAAAGTAGAAGACGGTGGTGAACAAGGTCCACGATTTCATTATGTCTGAATTGAAGCAAAGTCCGGTCTGAATCACCCGGCTGATTACCCGGCCAGATCAGTCCAGCATAGTATCAGACCTGTCGTTAGAATGTAGCTCTAAATTATTTGTTGCCTTTGATATCAAGTTATGGGGTGCGAATATGTTTTCTCCATCCTTAGAATGACTACCTGTAAAAGGGTAGGTCTAAAACAGTTGTTTCAGTGTGAGGTGTTTCAAGATGTTCCAAAGAGCTTCGGTCAGAATGGTCTAACTTGATCTTGTGCCTTTGGCAGTTGCAGACCATTCTGATGGAAGCTACTCGGAACATCCTCAAACTGAAACATCGTTTTAGATTTACCCTCAGTAAAATGCACACCCAAGGTACCGGTATGGTCTTGTCAGGCCTGTTCCCTGATGAAATAGTTTTCACCAGAATTTTTGGTATTTAGTGATGTCAATACAATAGATTTGTTCTCTGTCACAACCGAGTTTCGTGCGAATGAGCCATTATTGAGTAACTTTATGAATTCTGGCTTCAGCGTTTTATTTTGACCCATCACAATCCATTTGTCACCTTTATGACAGGTAAACACTGATTTGGCGCTGTAAATAATGCACATTTGGAGTACCCCATTCCTAGGATGCTTTCGTTTTTTAATAGCTGGGAACTTCCTCATTGAATAGCCCCTTTTAATCCGAAAAAGCTATTCTTCACACTGTTGCATTTTTAGGCTGAAGACGCAGTTGTAAAGAAGGAACCAGTTTCGGTCGCCAACCAGTGGTATGATGTCGGTGTGGTGAAGGGAACCAATACACTAGTCACTCATTACTATGTCAGCTCAGACCCTCAGGCAAACGGAGAGCCTGCCAGCGTAAGTACCGATCACCAATCAGCCGTATAAAAACTCTTTTCACATACAAGCCTCTTGCTCCAAATAATTTTGTTTTTTCAGCTGGTTGTCAAGAAGGTAGGGACTGTATTCCACTGTTCTCTTGCTACTATTTCCCCCCCCCCACCCTTGTTGGTTGTTTGCCATTGGGCTTTATTTTCAAGTACATGCAGCTCTGACTTTGCGCTTCACCCAATATTACTAAAGCTATCAAATTATTTATTAAATATTCCATTGACCGAAGTGAACCATCTTAAAAATAATCAGCGTTGACAGTATCGCCTATCATTGCGTGATCACGTCGACAGGTGAATATGTTTTACCGCTGCCAAAGTAGATATAGAACCGGATTGTTGAACTGTCAATTGTGTAACCATGGCTTATTGGCAGCCATCGGTTGCATGCCCCAGCCTGACCGGTTTGATAGTGGATTGGCTGCCTACCAAATCCTGTCAGAACAGCTATGGCAACAATGTATACCATGACATTGCCATGAGTAATTTTGTTTTCTAATTGCCGCAGTGTGTCCGATGGATGGCCCGATCTGTCAATGTTGCTTTCGATGATGCGACCCTCGAGTTCTGTGAACTGTTGTGTTGTTGCTGTTTTGTAACAAAGGAAAGATTACGTGGATGTTGAATGTCACATTCTCCTCAGGGGTTTTATTGGCTAATAATAAGGCAATAAAAAACTTGAGATATCCTGACGGCTGTTCGTGGGCGAGCGTACCTGAGGGCTTTCTGCTCACCTTTCTGTAACCTCCCTCTCACAGGATATCGATGTTGTGAACGTGAACGAACTGAACAACGCTAACAAGCGACAGGTGAAGTTGCAGCCCGGCATGGCCTACAAGTTCCGAGTGGCAGCCATCAACTCATGCGGTCGCGGACCCTGGAGCGAGGTCTCGGCGTTTAAGACGTGCCTGCCCGGCTTCCCAGGTGCACCATCCGCCATTAAGATCAGCAAGGTAAGTCTCTCTGTCGATCGCCAATCGAGCCAGTATTGAATGTCTGTATCATTACTGCTGTCCTATTGCGATATAAATATTTATTACCCCACTCCGCTTTTTGAGTCGGTTAAGAGCACTCGAGTGGTATATTGGATAATGCTAGTCAGAAAAGAAACCCCAAGAGAATATCATTCTACTCTAACTAGATGTGATGTTTGCGTAATCGTGACTACTAGCCTTGAGAAAAACAAGAGCCGACTGGCGCCCTCGTGTTCGTTAACAATCATTTCTCTATTTTCGCACAGAACGTCTCTGGAGCGCAGCTGTCCTGGGAGCCACCGCAAAACACCAATGGTACAATTCTTGAGTATTCTGTCTACCTGGCGGTGAGGAACTCAACCCAGGTGTCTAATGTCGCCGCGCCCAATAAGACGACGCAGCTTGCATTCGTACGCGTGTACTGTGGTGCCACTCCTGCCTGCACCGTCGGTAGGTTGACCTGATATGAAAAGTGCAAAATTTTATGATCTTTATCCAACCAAAATTCAATGACCAGAATGGCAATGATTTTTACTGCAGGCATGGTATGCTCATCCAGGCCCATGTTCGGGGTTCGTGCCCGCTCCCTCACTCCCCGGTCATTAACGTTACTGTTGGAAACAAGGAACTTGTAACCAACTATTTTTTGTTCATAGTTGCCATCATGATTGTTGTGTGTACATTCTGCAAAGGTCATGGTCAGATAACAAACTAATTTACAATCTCAAAGATTGAGATTGAACTTTAATCTGGCAATTAATGTTAGTTGTTTGGAGACTAATTAGCGATTTTGAAGGCTTTGTGTTTACCCCCAGTAGCTCTGATAGATGGAAACTGACTCAATGTTCGGAGCTCTATGGCAAGCTGTTATGACTGTCTTGCCATAGGTAATGTTAGAATTATTATATAAACACGTTGGGTTATGTTTACCAACGGGAAGGTGTATACGCCAGAGTTCAAGCTTCTCTACTGCTGGCAAACAACTCAATCAAATCCTGCGCCAAAATCTCAACCGTATGACATCTTGCACTTCACCGGTCAGTAGCTCATGTCGCCTTCGTTTTCATTGCAGGCACCCCATCCTTGTCAAGTGCCCATATTGACTACACAACCAAGCCAGCCATCATCTTCAGGATAGCAGCTCGTAACGAGAAAGGGTATGGTCCAGCCACGCAAGTTAGGTGGCTCCAAGGTGAGTCCGTATGCTATTGTAACTTGATTAGGCAAATTTCTGTCGGTTTGACGAGTGCATCATGGAAATAATATGCGATACAAACTGACTAAAATATGCATCAGGCCTATGTGCTGATCGGGTCACTCCGGGTGCTTCTGTCGGTCGAGGCGAATCGGGCGCCAGCTGTGAATCACTAGTCATCACTCGGACGGGCCTGCTCGGCATGTCAAAATCCCGCACCCCAAACTCTCACTGTGTGGGGTCATGTGATCCCCTGTCTTTCTCAGCTGCAACTCATAGTCCAATGTATCACTCTGCACCATCCATATTTGTCTCGTAAGATTGCAGTTTTGGTAATTATTTGGTCAGTCACTTGATGATTCACCCAGTGAGTGATGTATTAGTCACTCTTCTTTTCTGATATTTAATTGCTAAATCCTGTTACAGATGCAGCCATGGGCAACCCTGCTGGAGCTGTGAAGACTCCAATAAAGAGAACAATCTCTACCGGTGATGCCACAAAGACACAGATCCTGCAGGTCAGTTCCTCACTGAGTTGCGCGGTTTGTTTAGGTAGCGGACTCGCCTTCCGTTGACTCGATTGGCCGCTCTTGTTTATCTCTTATTTCTCACGCCTGCGCTTTCCTAAGGTGTGAGAAACAGCGCTAAATGATAATTGTTTTACGGCTCAAGTGGATCCACACCGTCAGCTGCTGATTGCCGTTTGCATCCGCTGACTTAAACACATTTGGTCTGGCATTAATAGCAGCTGCGTGACTCGGAAAGAGTGGTGATCAGTCATTCCGTCTCAGTGGCGGCTGCGCAGTACCGCTGGGTTTTCCAATCAGTCCTTTTGCCTGACATTAAGTCATGTTGGTTCGTGTCCAAAGATGACATTCATTGCCACATGTGCTGCTAATGCATTTAGTGCGATCGATAGCAATGGGGGGGGATGAAGTGTGCTTTCCGATTGGTTAAAGCCACTCCAGATGCGGCTGATTACGTGGGTTTGCGTAAGTGCTGGCTGTTTTGGGCCTCATGCTGCCATTTGGCATCATGTACTATTTGCAAATGGCTCTTCAAACGCAATAATTGGGATCATTCCATTATAGATGTTGTGATACTCAATATCCTGGCCGGGATAATAAATTATCGAGCACACATTTTCATTCGTTACGGAAGTCATCAATGACGCCATAATTGGGCTGCCCACATTCTGTTCGTTGAGGTGATTTCACTTTGTGTACACCTATCACTTGTATTCTCGTGCTAGTTCAATGAGGGGTTATCACAGCTGACAGGTCAGGCATGATTGACCCTGAGATGAAAGCTTGCTTTAACTATAGATTCCCTCCTCTGATAGTCCCAATATGCAAACATTCAACCCCACGCATAGTTCACCTCCACATACAAACCACCCACCCCCCCATCACCTCCGCTTGCTCTTATCGTCATTTCTCCTTTACAGGTTACGGCCAATCCTAACAGCGCCTCTCCAGACCCAAAAAGAATCAAAGTGGAGGCGGTTACTAGAACACCAGTGGATGGAGCAACAGCAACAACCTCCAACCCAACCAACTCAACTCCGCAGTAAAGCACTCACTAGCCAGGATTCTCTACAACCCAGCGATGGCGCATCTCCTGTACATAAACTCGCAGCTACTCTCAGTGAAGCATCTCGGTTAGCCAGTTGTTACTATATAACTAATATTATTGTATTTTATGGCCATTTATCCACTGTTGTAGAAATTAGTTTGGCCCGCAAGGCGATGCTGCAATATCTCAATCATAGGTGTGTGTAGTAGAACACTGTACATAGATAGCATAACGCTCCGAAGTACCTCCAAGAAAGGGACACAACTCCTAGCGTAGTTATTTTTATATTATTACATGCCTATGAATAATGATTATCTCTGGAAGCCTGTCTGGCGCTATGAATTGTATAGACATCACTATAAACCAATAAAACTATATACACTACTGTATCTCAGATACATGCGCTGCATTCTAAACATGTACAAGTGATGATTTATAGAGTCAATAGCAGTTGATCTAAAGATTCTTTGATAGGTGAAGTATGCATCATGTGCATGATCATCAGCCAGTATCCACTGAAATACAAGGCTTTTAGATACTATGTACAATAAGTACATGATATCTTGCAGTGAAACTAGGTTGCTGCAGCGTAAGTGGTGCGCGTTCAATCAGCTTAGAGCGGATACCCTAATGAATCTTATTAGCCTGCTGGACAGGCTGTAAGTGAAAGCCCATTATTTGATCCTATGGACAGTTCAGCATATTTCAGAAAGTTTCGTCGTGCACGAACGTACTGTGCCAACATAATGTCCGTCAAAGGTGCCAGACTGCCAGTGCTTGAAAGATATTTTGTTCTAAAGCTGGCATGCCTGTACATTCTATAATGAGATAAAATCCTAGATGTTTATAAGAACACCAAATTCTTGTAATGGGGAAACCATACAAACTGTATTTGTAATGCGAATTGGTTTGGAGGTAGCTCAATCTCGTCAACTTCGAGCAACTTTACCATAATTCATAGAAGTGGATGGTCCTGTGTCCTGTGGACATATACGTTGCAATTAGCTTTCAGCCAATTCCAGGAGGTTCTTCTAGGCTCCTCTACAAGTTGGGATATCACCATGCTGCATCTCCACCTGAGTGGACTGCTTACACCACCACTGGTCCTATTATCACTGATTTGATATCTGATCAGATGGCTAAGCAGGGTGGTGGTTTATAGAATATAAGATTGCACTTGGCCACAATCCATATCTCCATATCCCTTTCCTCCACCTGACCCAACTTTTCATTCAGACTCACACTCCCACACTTCTCTACTTGTCAGGGAAGTTTGTCTTGGGTTAGGAAACCACTCATTCAGTCTACCAGCTTAGGCGCCTGTTTGAGACGAGCCCGGGCTCTTGTTGGTCCATAAGCAAAGACCTATTTTTGTGTGGCCAGATCACTCCAGATCACAAAACTTGTTTACCGGATAGGGTAACCAATGGTCTGATGAGATCCATTCATAATTATTCTTATGAGTCATGCTGTGTCCATTGATGGAGACTTGGGCTGTATGTAATTGCGACATGGCAACATAGACTTAGTCAATAGAAGATATGACCAATCAGAAAGCTCGAAACCGAAGATTACGTATATAGGTCATTCTATTAATAGCATGATGCAAGTTCTCAGAGGCTCTCATTGGCTCACACTGTACACTGGATTCTCTTATCCACTACTACAGTTACGACAGTCACGATTGGCTTTTCCCAATGTGTCATACTACTAGGATCACTGCTTCTTTCAGTGTTCCTAAAACACAACTACAAGCATGGTACATCTGCGGCAAAACATATAAAGTGTCACAAGACCAAATCTAAACAAGTTCATTCCTGAGAAGATTATTGAGTGATTAGATTAGTCTTCAGGAATGTGATTTTGAACAAAAGGCACTATTGGCATCTTTCCACACTGGATTGATTAAGCTTCCTGTAGTTTTTAATGGATAGATTTTTTAAATTGCTTTGAACTAGTATGGCCATAGTTTGTGCTAACCCTGCTAACTAATCAACCATTTACAAAAAAACATTCGAAGTATTGGTACTAACACATCATGGCTTCATTGTACCTTTGCAAACCTACACCTATACTTACATAAGCATGATTACATTGTTTGATTTGGCACAGGGTACAATAGGTGAGCATTGAGTGAGGACACAATAAACCCACCCAGGTATGTGATGCCTTGACCTCAGCACTCCTCTTATTTCTATATGGCCAAGTGATGGCTCACAGTATAGAACTGCCAAACCCAACCCAGTACAACTATCATGATGAAAGGGAAGAAGAAATGACTCAGTGAGAATGGTAGGATGATGTCAAACCAATCTGTTATCTTAGTTGAATCACCAACTGCTCAACTGTAAAACTTGGTAGTCATTGATTCGGTCCTCTCTGAATTTCATATACTGAATTGGTTTCCGGAAACCCTAGATGGCTCAACGACAGTCTTGAAGAAAAACTCCTGTTCAATTCTGGCCAAAATCTAAATCACTGCCGATATATCGCATGATGATATTAGAAGGTAGGAAGAGGTTTCCATGAGCGTTTTCTACTGGAGCATCAAGTCTAACAGACCTCGTTAGTCTGGGGCTTTCCGGAGGAGTGGTAGGAGCTAGAAATCATGTGAGGAATTCATTTTCATAGTGTGCGCTCAGTATGATTAGGACTTGAACTCAAGGTCTAACCATTGAGCTATCCCACTATCCTAGCAGACAGTGCTGCTTAGTCACTACCAGGAGATTTGGAGTCCAGATTCAAAGGTCAAACTTCTAACTTTCCATGACTCCATGGAAAGCATGTCACAAATTTAGCCCCTCGCCAAGCTATAATTATGTAAAGCCTTTGTTGCGGCTACTGTATTTATGGTATACTTTGTGTGCTCTTGAGTCTCGAGGAAAATCCATCACATTTTCTCAGCTGGTCTGTTCGAGGAAACGTTTCATCAGTTTCCTCAAAGTCTGATTCCGCATCTCTGTGACTGCTCACGCCAGTTATACAGTATGGAAGTACAGAAGAACATGCGGTATAACATATTAGCATAGGCTCCATGCGATCCCCCCCCCACATCCCCATACATTACTGTTTGGGGCTAGTTGTGGCTGCAATACAGAAGAGAAAAATGAAACTGCAGACCACTTTAGATTAGTTATGCTGAGTTTATACGTGGCTGTTCATCGACGAATTCCTTAGTCGGCGATCGACTTTATCGACGAAAGAAGCCCTATGGAGCGGCGGCAAGCGATTGTCGATCGAAAGGGTTCGAGTATATGAGGAGACCTCACGCATATCTGAAGAATCTCGATACAACTACAGGATGTTAGCGTGATTATTAGCGTGACTCGCTGTAAGTTTCCCAGCCTGAACCTCAAAGTAAAAACTGGCGAATCGAGGAGAACGTTGAACGAATATCTCGTGTCGATCTCAGTTCGAAGCCGTGTGCTGCCACATGATTTTCATTCATCGTCAATACGTGAGTTATCGACGAAGGGTTCCGCCAACGCACATCCATGCATAAACCCAGCATTAGATTAGTTAGATCCTTGGAGCTTGGTCGTCAAACTTCTTAGTCAAATAGGTCACCAAAGCACGGACGACAGCACCGAAAGTGACCATCGCAATACTGTGAGTGTGGCCATTACAATATCGTTACACAACAGGAAAAATCCAGACGGGATTACTTTGGCCACCTGCCTCAAAATACCAAATGAGGTTGTACACCATCCATTATTCTTACATTCCTTTTATCTCACTAAAAGGGTTGTATTCAAAACTCTTGAAAGTCATATTGAACCTGATTTTGAAATAGAAGCCCTAATAAAAGGATCCACTAAAGCGCAAATGAGAAGAGTAGCCGAGTCTCGGTTGACTGACCCCCAACCAGAAACCCGAGGAAGGCCCGGGGAAACCTCCCCAGTACCATCACACGTCACCATGACAATTACAGGTCATGAGAAACCTTCCTTGATATCAGCAGTATACCTCATCATCATCAGGAAAGACCGCAAGTCAGCAAAGCACAGAAAGAGGCAGCAGATATATGTATTGAAGCAACCAGACAGATGCACTCATTGGCAGCGCCCAGGGGCATCCAGTCAGCTCCCTGAGGCAACTTTAGACCACATGACCGACATCTCAGCACCTCGGAGTCCATTTTGATTGCCAACTACCAGGATTCTTTAAGAGTGGTTGCAAGTCTGTCAGCAGATGTTTAACACACCTGCCTGTCTGATAGCACCTATCAGACCAAAATGTTTACGAAATCGATATGTAAAACACTTGATTTATATCAAGGGGCAAATTATAGTTATAAAAAAATACATAATATTTTTATTTAAACATTTTCTCTTGGGGATTGCTTGTGGCTTTACAAGTGTCAGTCGTATTTGTCTAGATGCAGTTTACACATCATGCTATATTTGTATTAGTTGTTATGTAATTCATTCCTATTAACCCTGTACAAACCACAAATCCCCCCTGCATGACTGTTTATGCCCAGTCCTAGAAGAGAAGGTTGTTCAAATAACTATAAATAGATGACCTGTAGTAAAGCTATTAGACACATGAACCTTTAAATGTGTATAATATGTCTATATGTCTACGCGAGTTATCCGAGTTATCCTAACATAGTTTTATAGGTCTATGTACTTTTTCATAAAAAATGTGTAGGACCTTGTGGACCATTTTGAAGCAAGGTTTTGCCTTAATAAAGTTATCCATACAAGAGAAAAATTAACCGAACCCACTCATTACATACATATAAAACCTTGGACGTCTACTGAAACGTTATTTTGTTTTACTATAGGGAATCAGCAGCGGCGTGGGCGAATCATCATATTTCTCTGGAGATATAGTCTATGTAGTCTATGAGTCAGGTTTACTGTAAATCAATTCACATACTCTCCATGATGAAATGACCTACATCGAGTCAGGATGATAGTAAACAAGATAGATCTATACATACTGCGAAGATACCCATCAATATAAGTGACATCTGAGGAATATATATATTAGGTGTATTCGCGTGATCGAGTTTTGGCATCTGAAACCGGGTTTCAGACGTATTCCCAGTTCCATTGCTGGAAAGAGCGCCTGAAAAATGAGTTTTTACAAATCATGCACCTTTGGTTTTGTCTGAAAGTGAATTAGATCACGCAAACAGAATTCCATGCCTGAAATTGGGCGTGCTAGTCTATACAGTGTCAAGGTTATCAAAATGTCAAGGCTAGAGATCGATCGCTTACTTATTCCATGGTCGTTTCACGGGTCGCTTTGTTCTTCCGTGAAACAGACTGCACGTCTTTTCTGTCCTTAGACACGCAAGATGTTCAGAGAGGACAACTCCGATGCGCTCGAAACTTCTAACGTCTTTTAACAGCATCTATCGTTCGCGTGTGCGGGTCTGAAATCATTTATTTGTGTCTGACCGAAATCATGAGAATACACCTAATATCCATCCCATCATATGCATAAATGGAAGGAGAAAATAGGGACAGGGCAAGTCCATTAGTTAGTATAGTAATGCAGTGTTATATAGCGCAACGCAATGCAGTTTTTCCCTGCAGCGTGTGCAACAAGCACCATGGTAACTCATTGGAAAAAAAACTCTGCATCAACTCAAAATGTAAAATAGTTGACTTTTGGATGATACCCACAGTACTCTGGTAATGCGATGCAAATCCTGAAGAATTTCAACCAGAGTGGTCTACACCGTGACTCAGGTAATACGTTCTGCCAATCCAAACACATCAATGCAAGAATCTTCATGGTCAAATATTTGGTGGCCACACCGTGTTATTTGCATGCTGAAGTCATACAACAGGATGTTGCTCATATGTGCCCGAAACAGTGCCAAACCTACCCTCATCAGCTGTCGCGCATTATGTTTTCTACCTGTATACGATTAGGGTTTCGTTGGATGAATATTGCTGGTATTTGTATGCATTTGAGCAGTGCAGTTGAATCGGGCTGAATCGGACGCCCAATGGACTTGGATCGGATGCTCTAGACCGACCCCCAAAAAGTTTAGTCTAAAAGCCCCGCTCGTACTGCCTTTTAGCTGGTGAGGCGAGCCAGAGTGGCTGGAGTAAGGCAGCCTTTCAGACTAGCAATCGATTTGGGCAGGTAACTTGGTGCTCACTGTTTATCAGTGACTTCTCGGCAGTTGCATGGTCATGGGCCATCACACTATCAGCACACTGCGAATGTTGATAAAACACTTTGGGTTGAGATTTTAAATCTCTTATGACAACACAGCAGCGATTAGTTTGTGTAGGAGACTTGTAATCCCAGTGAAGACCTTGAGAGTTCAGACTTCCCCTCCAGATACACTCACCACTGGTGTTTATTTCTGCCAGTTGACAGTGTTTTTCACAATAATCCCGCAAAGTTCACGGACTGAAGCCATTGCTCATGCAAGTCAACTCTAGCCCTAGACTTTCGAGATTACTAGTTGTTCTAAGGTTGTGAAAGTTAGCATCATTGTGTATGTGATTTTGGGTGGTTTTCTCACAAAGCTAAAACTCACAATGTAGTTGGTTTGTTGAGAGTGTTCTCTATAGATTGAATGTTTCACTATGGAATCGATGAGTTTTCTGCCAAGTTTGCATGGATCTAAAACTAAGAGTTATGCAGCGATCAATACCCACAGCGCAATCAATAACTTGGCATTCAGACCTTGAAAGGTCGGGTGCGGTGCAAATTCATAGCTATAGGCAGATGCTGTAGCTCAAGCATCTGCTATATCTGGCCCTCAGAATGCTAAACAAAGAGCTTTGTTTCCAATAGCAATTGAGTTTGGTGACAACAGTTTCAATTATCTCCGAGACTGATGTACCAGTGAAAGCCTGATAGCAGCCTTCGTAGCTACCTATCTATGGGGCCCTCAACTAGCTTGTCAACAACTAGGGATCATCCCAGGTCTTCTATACAGGACTGGCCGATCCTTTGTTATTTCGGGGCCAGCAACCTTAGGAATTATACCCCGAATGATGGTCAATGAACTGTAATGCTCAAATGATTACAGTCAGACTGAGCCACTCACCCTAACTAGGGGCAGCACTCTTCATGAAATAATCCACCATGATTCATGACAATTTGAAATTACTGGAAGATATTTTAGATATTCTACCAACCATAATATAATTGGCCACATAAAGTTTGCAGATTTTCATCTCAGTAAGGAAGTTCCAAACTAAAAAAATGCCCGGCGTTTCGAATTTCGGGTACTCAAAGCACAAGAAACTGTCCCTACTGATTCTATATACATTCCATAAAAGAATAACCGTCTCATTCAGCTGTACACGACTCATTATCCACAATCCCTGGAAGAGACTTCCACTGGAATGAGTATGTACACTTATGTAAGCGGCGGCAGTTGTCCACTCATCATCTTGACATCCTGTATGTACAGAGAGTTGAGCGATTTGGATTGTCAGTATGCCACTTGTTGTAGGAACTTTCTTTGCCCAGCACGCACGTCCCATGCACACCATATGTGTTCTGACTAGAAATCGTGTACGTGTGTGAGTGCCTTGGCAGCGTTTTGTTTCGCGCGCATTGTGTGAGTATTAAGTCCTTGCCAGGATATTGACGATCGCGGCTGCTCCAGAAAATACGCTCATACCCATCGAGCACGCCACTTTAGTCCAACTGAATTCCTGCCTTCTGTCAGGATTCTTATAAAACTGTACAAATCCTTCCTGTAAGCAAAAGGACACGGACATGAGACCACTAACAAAGGACCTATTTCACAACGCAGGTAAGAATAAGAACCCATCATTGGCCTTTGGCAGAATGCCATTAGTTGCAGCTTCCCTTTGATAAAAAGGCTTTTTGTCCAGGCACCACTCTGGAGGTCTATCTACAGAGGAGGTCTATATCAGTACTGGTTGATTTATGAATGGACCTCTACTAAACGAAATAAACACCTAAACACCGAGTTCACCAGAGTTCTGATTGATCGGGCATTGGGCCTTTGGACATCAAATGACACAGTATGTTTTGTTCTGCAATTCTTGGCAGAACAGCTGGAATGTAGGGGCTTGTCCAACATACGAGTCTAGTAGAACATGTTTTACATTCCAGGCTGTCATTTTATCTCATGCGAAACTAACTTAGGAATTTCATGTGAACTGATTCATCACAATGCGCATCAGATATTACAGTCTGCAATTCAAATACTGATACAAATCAAGCTCCCAGTCCCATTGACTGATCTTGTGTAACACTTTAATCAAAAGGTTGTTTGAAAATGAAAAGGGACAGAGGGAAAGGAACATAGGGACAAAAGGTCCAGTATGGACTGGTAAGTTGCTGAGGTAATCCGCAAGCAGGCTTCACCATGGCAACAGCTGCACCAAAGGATTATCATTATGCGCTCTTCCCTGTTTACACCGCAAACCTTTTAGTTCACCCTATAGCTTTTATGTGAACATCCCCAGGGTTCGGTCACTGGTATCACATGTCATATCTCGAGCAAAGATCAGACTCACAAGAAGCATGTGGCACTGGAGTCTGGACTGGTACACAATCCATGGTTGAACCATTGGTTCTATTAGATTTGAGTTCACAATAACAATTTGATGAACCAAACTTCCACATTTGTGGGTTGGGTCAATTTGACTGTAGCTACTTATCAGTACTCAAATAGATTAGTTAGTTGTTAGAAATAGAGCTACATCACTATGTCAGTGCATTTTCGAGGTTGAAGTTGAGACAGACAGGCACCGCTCACACTTGGACTTCACTTACCCATCCACCATGTTGAGAAATCCACGTAGAGAAGCGGTTATCGTCTAGGTAATCCGTAGTCCAGATAACAATTAAGTCAACTATATCTGGTCGGTTACAGTCCATAGCTTTTACACAAAGTTTTGCTGAAAGTACAAAAAGTCCGACTATCCTGCCCCACTGGATACCTCCATTATGGTTTACAAAGACGGCATCGGCTATTGATGTGAACGCATCCTTGAGATCAGCTCCATATATATTTATAGTCCCTGTCATGTCGTCGAAAACGTCAAAGTAAGCTGACTCAAACTCGTCTCCTAGTAGGCGCAACGTTCTCTGTTCTGTTGTCGGTGAGTAGCTATCGAGATTTCCATTGCCCCAATTGTCGTACCCGGCTTTTCGCAACCTGTATGCTATAAAATCCTTCACGAGTTCGTTTACCTTGTTCCTTGATGAATAACTGACCATATTGACCACGTGGTGATGTATGCTGCGACCTACGCGCCCTATAGACAGCGGTTTACTGAAGTCCTTCTACCCAGCGACGCGGTTCAAGCTCTGGGTTATCAACAACGGTAACCGGAAGAGAAGTCACGTGAATGACCTATGGCATCTAACAGCGGCTCCATTAATAACTTTTCTTCTCATATCGTTGTTAGTCGCACCGATAATTTGTTGCAGAACGCTTCTATATAATAACACATTGCGTCGATTTGCAGCGATTGGATCGACCCACGCACTTTCTTCACAAAAGCCATCATGTATGGAGGACAGCAAGCGCCCGTTGTAGTTCTGAGTAAGTAAATTGTTCGTTCATCGCGCTGTGACATGCATCGGCAAGGTTTTCAAAATACAATAGCGTACTTTGTTTGTTGTAGATCAGAACACCAAAAGAGACCAAGGCAGGCGGGTTCAGCTTGGTAATGTTCAAGCCGGAAAGGTAGGTCTCAATCTCCACAACCTGATCGAAATTCATTCATTCTGGAATGTTCCAGATTGTATACGCAGTAGTTAGGGGATATAGACTCCTGTTCTCATCGTAGAAGACATCAACATACCACCTCATAGGTAGAGGGAGGAATGCCAGCGTTTTGGTTAACCAGTCTCTCCATCTGATTCCTTTCACTGTATGTTTTCTTTGCTCAAGTCAACTTCAATAGTCGGACTTCAGATTTGAATTCACCCCGTACTGCTGATCTGCCCATGCGATACTGAACTACACTAGACTAGTCTTAGTGATTGTGGGTGCTGACGATACACATACTCAATAACTCATATACTAGTGAGTAGTGACGTAATAGTTACTCGTTTACTCGCCGAGTCCGTCACTATAATTTTGTTCTCTATAATGAATTCATCCTAAGTTAACCGGTGCTAGCCCAATCCAATGTTCTCGGAAAAATTTAAACACTGCCAGTCTGTTGGTAAAAGAGTTGTACGAGTTTACCAGTATTGTCGCCTGTAACCATACTCACAATTCACAAGCTCACACCTTTGGAATACTTCAACGTACTAGGACTGAATCCTATATTCGCTTCCAGACGGTGGCTGACGTGATCAGGACTTGTCTCGGCCCGCGGGCCATGCTGAAGATGTTGATGGACCCAATGGGTGGCATCTGTATGACCAATGACGGCAATGCTATCCTACGAGAGATCACAGTGCAGCACCCTGCTGCCAAGTCTCTGATAGAGATCGCCCGAACTCAGGATGAGGAGACTGGCGATGGTACCACCTCTGTCATCATCCTTGGTGAGGTTCTCTTGACACCTGATTGTGCCATACATGAAGTTCCCTTCTCTATGCGGGTAAACCGTGTTCCATCCCGGAAACAACCCATTGGTTTATTGGCGATATCTATGGAAAATGAACCGATCTTTCCTATTGGATATAAAATTCGAAAGATTCAAAAGTGATGTTAGTGTCGCGGTCCATGGTTCAAAGTACTGCATCTTACTAGTGTTAATGTTTTCTTTGTTGCTTCTAAAATGGTTTGCTTCTTATTATACTATAGTCTACCAGTGAATTAAAGCTCATCTAGCGTACGAGGGTAGGCTTTCGAAATGGACAGAAGTTTATACCCGGAGTAACCTTCAAGGAGAGCCGGTTTAAAGTTCTGGACGTGTAGTTAACCCAATGATGTCCCACACGAATGTCGTTTGTTTAGTACTATGAACCTGAACTTACTATTGTGCGGCGTATTCACTTGGAGCTTCAAAGCTTCAATGTGTGTCACTATGGCCGTAAGAATGATTTTGCAAGTATTGCGATTTATGAGCTCAGTGACCGGTTTTCAGTCGACTCTAACAACCTGTATATTCTATCATTTACAGCTGGTGAGGTATTAAATGTTTCCGAACAGTTCCTAGTGCAAAATATGCACCCCACGGTCATTATCGGAGCTTACAGACAAGCACTGGAGGACATGCAATCTATACTCAAAGATCAAATCAGGTAAGCGGTCTGTGCCCTGTGTAAGTAGTTGGTGAATGTTTCATGGGTGTGCAAGGGAGAGCTGATGGGTTAGTTGTTAACAACCGCAAGTCATTAAAATAGTCCTTGACCTTTTATTGTGCTAAAGTGTAGGCTATTCAGTCTTTAAGGTCATTTCCTGCTGCTTCTGTTCTCCGTGGCCCATGGAGCTATTCGAGCAAGGCTAACTTTATGAATAGGGTACATCATTGGTTGATATTGTTGTCGCCTTTTTCGGTACCTAAATGCTTTCGTTGTTTTTTAAGCATGGAAATCGATGTAAACAATCGAGAGGAGATGCTTCAGATCGTCAAGTCATGTATCGGCACGAAGATAATCAGCAAGTGGAGTGATATGGCATGTAACATTGCTCTGGATGCCGTGTCAACTGTCGCTCTGGAAGATCACGGCAGAAGGGAAATCGACATCAAGAGATACGCCAAAGTGGAGAAGGTAAACTATGCCGTCTCTATTCCCAACCCCCTGCATTGAGAAATGCTCAAAATAGTAAGCCCTCCGTTTTTGTACTATTGTGATTTTTATCTATTTTCTGTAAGTGACCAGCCATGCCAGCATCGCCTATTGCAAGCAATTAACCCCTCAACGAACAGTGGGCACCATTGTCAGTGTATGGCAAGAGAGCACCTCTTCGAAGGAAACTACGGGGCCAGCACAAACTAACACGCAAAGCGAAACCGCTATGAAGACAAACAGTCGGAAATGGCAAACGGCGCACGCGTGGTCACACTGTTGTTACCACCGGCTGTCGGTAGCAACGTCGCTGCGTTCCTACAGCTATCAATGACCTCTAGCGGAGAAGACCGCTGGCTGAATTTGCAAATTCAGCGCTCGCGAAAAATGGTTTACGTGAACTTCGCAACAGCCGCTGGCTGGCTCACACTGGTGTTGGTCCTACTTCCAGCAAGCAGGTACTAACGGCACACCCACTTAATACCCCGATGCGCTGGATCTATCTGTTCGCGTGCCGCCCCTAGTGTAGCGTAATCCGTTTTCTTAGCCACTCCGTACATCGGACATTGGGGCATGCGCCGCTGTAGCCAGGTACGTTCTGCGAAAGGCTTAGCATTGGCTGGTTTTGGCACCCCTGTAGAACTAGACCCCTTCTCAAAAACTAACTACGTTACGTTTCCTTCGAAGGGGTGATGATGTTGTTTGTGTTGTTTCACACATAATCAAACATTCACAGCATCCTATTTATTGTTCTGACTCTGTTGTTCCTGATGTCTTTATTTCTCTGCCGTCGAACCCTCCAACAAGAGCTTGTTTTCTTGCCTTGAGTTCACCCATTCATAGATCCCATCCACATTGTTTCTGTTATGTAGATTCCAGGTGGCAGTATTGAGGACTCTGAGGTATTGCGTGGCGTCATGCTGAATAAGGATGTCGTGCACCCGAAGATGAAGCGACGCATTGAGAACCCACGTATTCTATTGCTCGACTGCAACCTCGAATACAAAAAAGGAGAGAGCCAGACCAATATCGAGCTCAGCAAAGAGACAGACTTTGCGTATGTTTCACAATGTATTGTGCGTTATACACCAACTGAAGCAAGGGTTCAACTGTCTGAAGTCTCAGTTGTCTCTTCAATACGGTGCTGTTTTCCTTAATATTGCTATTATGACTGCTGATCTCTATTGTGGCCGTTAACCTGTTCCTTGCGCTATTGCAGGAAGATCCTGGAGCAGGAGGAAGACTACATTAGGCAGATCTGTGCTGATGTAATCGCTGTCAAGCCTGACCTCGTCATCACAGAGAAAGGAGTCAGTGACCTTGCACAACACTTCCTCCTGAAGGCTGGTGTGTAATCACCCCCCCCCCCAATATGGAGGGGTTAGAGAGATATCATTGATGTTAAAGTCGCATTAGAGTCATTCACTCGTCCCTATCACATCTATGGCGGAATGTATCTCATTAAATGAGCTGGCATCACCAAGGGTTCATCCGGAGATAAACCTAAGTTGTTAACTGTGCTAGAGTGTAGGGCTGATGAATGTGGCCAAGAGGTAGCTCCAGAGCTGTTCCTGGT
>Ga0224511_10000280_pt1 | contig 22081 bp, 20 predicted proteins | sample SF_May12_sed_USG_2_FD_169988 | JGI IMG/M metagenome (GOLD analysis project Ga0224511, IMG submission 169988) | Sediment microbial communities from San Francisco Bay, California, United States - SF_May12_sed_USGS_8_1 | ecosystem: Environmental > Aquatic > Marine > Sediment | place: USA...
CACAGTAAATGGGCCAATATTCAGCATAGAAAAAAGGCTCAGGATGCAAAACGCGGCAAATTATTTACCAAACTGATTCGTGAAATTGTCACCGCAGCCAGGCAGGGCGGTGGAGATGCCGATACCAACCCCCGTTTACGGCTGGCTATCGACAAGGCACTGGCAGGCAATATGACCAAGGACACCATAGAGCGGGCGGTCAAACGCGGTTCAGGTGCGGCCGATGGAGACAATTTTGAGGAAGTGCGTTATGAAGGTTATGGGCCGGGTGGTGTGGCTGTGATGGTAGATTGCCTGACAGATAACCGTAATCGCACTGTGTCCGAAGTACGTCATGCCTTTACCAAATGCGGCGGTAATTTAGGTACGGATGGTTCGGTAGCCTACATGTTTAGCAAAACCGGTCTTATCAGTTATCCAGCCGGCAGTGATGAAGATGCCATTATGGAAGCGGCACTCGAGGCCGGAGCGGAAGACATACAGACAAATGATGATGGATCGGTTGATGTTATTGTGACCCCGGATGAATTTGTGAATGTGAAAGAAGCCATGGTCGCTGCCGGTCATGAACCGGAAAATGCGGAAGTCACCATGCACGCCGCTACCAGCTCACCGGTAGAGCTGGGTGATGCCGAGAAAATGATCAAATTGCTGGATATGCTGGAAGAACTGGATGATGTTCAAAATGTGTATTCGAATGCGGATATTTCGGATGAGATTATGTCCCAGCTTTAACCTATAATTCAGTATCAAGTACTACGGGATTTATCGTGAACGCAATATCAATAACTTAAAAAATATAAATTATATAAAAATGACCCGTATCCTTGGCATCGACCCCGGTTCCATTACCACAGGTTTTGGTGTGGTTGATGTTGATGGTAAAAATACCTCCTATGTTACCAGTGGCTGTATTCGGGCCGAGGGTGACAATCTGGCCGACCGGCTTAAGTCTATTTTTGTTTATGTGAGTGAGATTATTGAGCAACACCAGCCTGATGAATTTGCGATTGAAAAGGTATTTCTTGCACGTAATGCAGATTCTGCTTTCAAGTTAGGTCAGGCACGGGGTGTGGCGATTTGTGCTGCATCCATTTCAGAACTGCCTGTTCATGAATATGCGGCTACTCAGGTAAAACAATCGATTGTTGGCCGCGGTCGTGCCAGCAAGGATCAGATTCAGCATATGGTGAAGGCATTGCTGAATTTACCGGGCAATCCACAGGCGGATGCGGCGGATGCATTGGCAATTGCCCTGTGTCATGTCAATATGCGTAGCGGGATTGCACGTATTGCAGAAACCACAGAATGGCGTAACGGGCGATTACAATGATTGGCAGACTCAAGGGCAATTTGATTTCCAAACAGCCTCCTTCCTTACTGGTGGATGTGCAGGGTGTCGGTTATGAAGTCGATGCACCGATGAGTACATTTTATGTGTTACCGGAACTGGGTAAGGAAGTAGTGCTGTTTACTCATCTGGTTGTGCGTGAAGATGCCCAGCAATTATTTGGTTTTGCAACAGAGCATGAACGTGGTCTGTTTCGGAATCTGATCAAAATCAATGGTGTGGGTCCACGCCTTGCCCTGACCATTCTTTCCGGTATTTCCACGGATGAATTTACTTCCTGCGTGCTTGATGGTGATGCTGTCAGCTTAACGCGCCTGCCCGGTATCGGAAAAAAGACAGCCGAGCGTTTGATTATTGAAATGCGTGACAAGTTACCTGAGGTCACAATTCAGAATCAAAGTATTGTAGTTGGAACAGAATCAAATCATAACGCAACACCGGTCAGTGATGCAGTGAATGCATTAATAGCATTAGGCTACAAGGCGCATGAAGCCAGTCGTATGGTGCGTACTGTTGATAATGCGGCTGAAATGGAAAGCGAAGATATTATTCGTCTGGCATTGAAGTCAGTGGTTAAATAAATAATTGGGTTAGACTCAAAGTAAAAAACATAATCCCCTCTCCCTCCGGGAGAGGGTTAGGGTGAGGGGATTGAAAAGGGGCAAGCCATGATAGAAACTGATCGTCTGATTTCACCTAAAACATCTTCAGTCGAAGAAAAACTGGAAGAAACCATTCGTCCCCATACACTTGCTGATTATGTTGGCCAGTCTGCCGTACGTGAACAAATGGAAATCTTTATTGAAGCGGCCTGTCAGCGCAAAGAAGCACTTGATCATGTTTTGATTTTTGGCCCGCCGGGTTTGGGTAAAACCACATTGTCACACATCATTGCTAATGAAATGGGTGTCAATATGCGCCACACTTCCGGTCCGGTACTGGAACGCCCCGGCGATCTGGCGGCTATCCTGACCAACCTTGAACCACATGATGTTCTGTTTGTAGATGAGATTCATCGACTGAGCCCGATTGTGGAAGAAGTGCTGTATCCGGCGATGGAGGATTTCCAACTTGATATCATGATCGGTGAAGGTCCAGCAGCACGTTCGATTAAACTCGATTTACCACCTTTTACATTGGTTGGTGCAACTACCCGTGCCGGTTTACTGACTTCACCACTGCGTGATCGCTTCGGGATTGTGCAACGCCTTGAGTATTACAATACGAAAGAACTGACTGATATTGTTTCACGTTCATCGCGTATCCTTGAAATGGATATCGATAACGAAGGTGCAACCGAGATTGCACGTCGTTCACGCGGTACACCACGCATTGCCAATCGCCTGTTACGCCGTGTGCGTGATTATGCCGAAGTCAAAGCCGATGGTCATATCAATGGTGAAGTGGCCAAGGCAGCAATGGATTTACTCAAAGTAGACTCGAACGGTTTCGACAGTTCCGACCGACGCCTGCTACAGACCATGATTGAAAAGTTTGATGGTGGACCGGTGGGTGTCGACAGTTTGTCTGCCGCGATTGGTGAAGAACGTGGCACTATCGAAGATGTACTTGAACCTTATTTGATTCAACAAGGTTTTATGATGCGTACTTCGCGTGGTCGTGTTGCCACCCGTCATGCCTATGAACACTTTGGTTTAACACCACCACGAAAGGATGATGCCAGTATTCTGGATATGTTCAGCGAGCAGGATTAAGCAGAATCAATGTATTTATTGTATCTTGCTCATTATTTTTATTTAGATAGTCAATAAAAAAGTCTGGCTCTAAACATAGAGCCAGACATACATATTGAGATTTTTTTATCTAGTTCTTATTGGCAAAGGAGATTTTGGTTCATCTGGAGCTACCTTTTTAAGAATTCCTGTATTTGCTCCTTTTGGATTTTCCTGGTTTCCATTTTGATAGCCCATGTTGCCGCCGGCTGTTGGTGCATTTACCTTTGGTATACAACGGTGTTTCCAGATTTTAGTTTCATAGTCTTTCCATCCACCCCATCTATTACTCTTGTGATCAATAACCCGAGCGATAATCTTTAATGGGTGATTGAAAGTTTTATTTACCTGCTGCCATCCCTGAAACTGGTCCAGCTTGGCTTTGAGCGGATACTTGAAATCATAATGTGCTTTCCCGCCATTATTCTTTCCATCAAAGTCCAGCTCACCTTCATATGCAATGGATGTCATCAGGTTATCGCGTATCTTGAACTGAATTTTACCTTTACCATTGCCCTGGAAGTTTACCCGGATTTGAGGATCATTGATGTTGCCACATTGTTGAATGTAATGCGGCATGTTGGGCTGGAAAGTCGCATTGGTTAATTTGAAAGGCAGTGCATTATCGATTTGTTGTGGCATACCACCTTGCAACTGTGCATTCACAACACCTACGTTAGTTACCTTTGAATCACCTTCATACTTTATAACTAAATCAGCCATGATAGTTTTATAACCGGGTGTACTGGCCTGAATACCTGGTTTGCACCAACCAACCAATGAAATAGGGCGCTTTACATAAATTAACTGGTCTTGTTTATAAAAAGACAGTTTGGTGCCACCCTGATTCAAATGTGTCTGTAGTTTCTTATTTAACTCGGCAACTGGATCAAAGCGTATATCTGCATCACCTTGTTTGATTTGAGCAAGTGGCACTGAAAATTTCTGAGCATTACCTCCCTCAGTTATCCAACCAGTTAAGTGACCATGCCATTCTGTAACACTAGGAGCGTAACCTGCTTCATATAGTGCCTTTGGCGATTGAATGGTATTAACGAACATATACACTGGACCAAAATAGGCTTCTGCATGTGTAAATTTAACATCTTTATCTTTTGCACACTTCACAGTGCCTTGAAGATTAATATTGATGTTGCTTGATTCAGGGGTAATCTTGACGGCATTAACATGTTTATTGGCTGAAGTATTCTTCAGGATAATCATGTTTGAGTTAATCCCGGGTGAAGAGAGAGATATATTATCTACCTGTGCACCATTTTGGCTAGTTGGATTAGCCTGAATGATTGGACTTACTGCAAGCCCCAAGCCAATAGCTAAAATACTGGTGTTAAGTCCAAAAGTGCTGATTTGTTTCATGTCATCCTCCATTTGGCATATTTGCCTGTTGTGTTGCTATCTGAGTCGGGATTATCCTCAAACAGGTTCAAAAAAGAGTATAAGATAAAATCTGATAAAAAATAGGTGTTTATCAAAAAGATAGCGTAATAGAGGCGATTTTTTAGCTCCTTTTTTGGTACGAATTTAAAGGGGAAATCTTCCAATTTTAATTGCTATTGATTACCAAGGAACTATTAAAAATACAGGTGCTCTCGGTCGAACATACTATATTTAAGGGAATCGTTCATGATAGATTAACAAAATAATTTGAACTGTTAGGGCGTAGGTATCGGCTATATCTATAAGCCAGGTACTGGTGATGAGTAGAAATCACGAGTGGGTAGTTCTGAAAAATAAAGGATAATAATGTATAAGGTGACCCATTTATTAGCTCTCGTAGTGGGACTGCTATCAACCACTAATCTGCAGGCAGCAGAGCAACCGTATTTGGTGGATGCGCCTAATCAGGGATTCAGGCTCAGCTCAGACCCTGTTCAAGTCCGGTTTCCATCATCTACGCAAGCCAACATTTTAAAGTCTCTTCGGTTTGAAATTGATGCTATGGATGTGACTGAATTTGTTACTCAGTCAGGTAGGCAATTTACTTACACACCCGCTGAACAGCTATCACCTGGTCATCATGAAATGAGGGTGGTGAGTGTTTCACAAGATGGTAATATGGAAGAAATGGGTGTCTGGGCATTTGAAGTACGTCACTCAGTACGTTTTCGTGAGGCATCAATTGAACAAAATCTTGATATACAGGCAACACACAAATTAAAAGACGGTTACGCTGACGATACGGATAATAGTACTGTTCAGGGTGCCTGGTCATTTAATACTGTTCATGCAGATGGTAACTGGCGTATTAGCAGTCAGGCAGATTTTCTTTACAATCAGAAGACAGATCAGGCCTCCAGAGGAGAAGAGTTTGATCTTAATGCATATCTGTTTAAGGCAGACCTTCCTCAGACTACATTCCAGCTAGGACACCATCAGGTAGGAAATGAAAGTTTAATCCTGTCCCAGTTTAATCGACGTGGTTTGTCTGCACGTGCTGAAACAGAAGACAGGCGTTTCAACCTGACCGGATTTTCGATGCGGACTGAATCAATCACCGGTTTTCAACATGGTGTTGGATTTGCTGATAGCAATAACACAACGAATGGAATCATTTTTAATAGTTTTCCTTTTGCCTCTGATCCCGGCTTACTCGCTTTGTCAGCTATTTATTTATCAGGTGATGGGCGAGCGGAAGGAGTCAAGCAAGTAAAAGATGATGTAACCAATTCCGGTGGTGATGCTGTTGCACTGATTGCAGATAGCACCATCTTTGATAGAACCTTACGCTTACGTGCGGAAGTTGCAGAAACAAGTTATGACTTTGATGGCAAAAATACAGGTTATGCAAGTAAGGATGATGGCGCCTATTCATTACTGGTTCATTACACACCACAATCAGATAGTGAATATTCATGGGATGCAGGTATTAAATACCAGATGGTATCACCCTGGTTCCATAGCCCGGGTTTTTCAGATCTGGTCAGTGATCAGGAAGAAACGCAAGTCTTTGCCAATTTCAGTTCGGGTGAGTGGTCTCTGAATACAATCTTGTCACGCAAATATGACAATGTTGATGATGACGTGACCTTGCCTGAAATAAAGAGTGATATCGTTACGGCTAATATTTCCTATACACCGGTTCAGGAAAATGAATATGATGGTTTTATGCGACTTTTTTCCAATGCAGGATACAACCTGAGTATTTCAAGAAGTCGTGATGAACAGGAAAACCAGCCAGCCGGTTTTCTTGGTCAGGAAATCAATACAATGAATCGGGAAGCCAATTTTCAGGCCAGTTTTTCGGCTGATGAATGGAGCTGGAGCATTGGTCACGGCATTGTGCTGACAAATGACAATACTGATGCATCATCAGATACAGAGAACAGGCTAACTACTTTTGATGTGAATTTTCCACTTGGCCAGAAGGTCGGGGTTGGTTTGCAATTGCAACAAAATAAACTGGAAGATATTGATACAGCGGTAGAAACTGATACCGATACGGCAGTGCTTTCCCTGACTATCAATCATCCGGCAAACTGGACAACTACCTTTTCACACACATTGAACCGTGAGCAGGCTTCCGACGACTCAGTAGATACAAGGTCAAATATTACGGAGGCCAGTATGCGTTGGGACTATCTGCAAGCATCAGGAAACAAGCCGGGTATGGCCTTTTTTGTGAATGCCAACTATCAGACATCAGAAGATAACGGTGTTGAAACAAGTGATTATCAGGCATTCATCGGGTTTAATATCACCTGGGCCGCTAAATACTAGGAACAGGGAAGGAGCCATATCATGAGAAACATAATCAGAATTTTGCTATCGGGTTTATTGTTTGTTCCCTTTGCAAGTACATTTGCAACGATTAATGCAGGTACTGTGACAGCCCCTGGCGGCATTACCAACGTTGCTTATAACAAACCTTCATCTGTTGCTATTCGCTGGAGATTGACTCGTGTTGGTGGTGGTACGCCAGCTGCTCAGGCAGGTACAGTGGTTTCTTCTTCTGAAGCTACATTTACAAATATTGGTGGTGGCACATTACTTGGTACTGCAACAAAAAGTATATCCAAGACTGATACGCCGGATGCTTCAGGCGGCACGGATTTTGTCACAATTAATGAAACAATCATTGTGCCGCGTTCTGTGGTATTTAAGGCGTATCAAGCCGGTTTGAAGCAAATCAGTTACAATCGTGCTTTTACTGACTGCCCAGGTACTACATGTGGTAATGTGGCAGGTACAATACGAATGACACTGAATTTGTCCGGTTCAGGTGGTACGGCAACGGGTATTTCAAGTTATAAGCTTCGTTTTGAAGATGATTCAATTCACAAGACCATTGAGCATGATGGTGTCTTGCATGCTGTAGCAACCATGTATTCAACACGCACAGATTTAATACGTGGTGTATGGGAAGTAGCCACTTCTTCAACGTCTGTTGGAGAGCCAGTCTATAAAACTTTCCAGCTTGTGAGCAAGCAGGTAACGGGTGGTGTACCTACCCAAATCAGGAGTAAACAACTTCCTACAAATGAGTATGGTTTACACCTTATTCGTTTCAGATTACTCAAGCCTGAACTGGCAGACGAGGATCCTGTTTTGCAATACATGGTGACACAGGGTTCCGAACGTACGCCTTTGGTCATGGATATATTCAGGCCATCTTCAGGAAGAAAAGTTGGTTCTGATACGATCTTTCAATGGCAACCACTGGCTCATGCAACGGCCTATAAAATCGAGTTTGTTGATTCAGAACCGCTGGATAGCATGGTGAAGCAGGGAACTACACCCAAGCCTGTTGTAGGTATGATTATGCAGACAATCAATAATGCAGTTGTTCTTCCTGATAATAGCTGGTCCCGTTTACAATCAGGTAAACATTATTGGTGGCAAATTACTGCAATTGATAAGAAAGGTCGTACTATTGGGCAAAGTCGCTGGCAAGAGGTTGTGATCCAGTAGCCTTGTTTTAACGCATCATTATGACAAGCAATCCAAATGAACAAGATGATGCTGTAGAGTTATTACAGAATATTGCTACGGGCGATGAAAATGCAATGCGGTCGTTCTATCAATTATTTCAGTCGGCTGTTTATGCCTTTGCGATGAAACGCCTTAATAACCAGACCGATGCTGTAGAAGTATTAAACGAAGTTATGTTTGATGTCTGGCGTAGCGCAGACAGATTTCAGGGACGCTCAAAAGTAAAGACATGGTTACTTGGTATTGCCAACTTCAAGGTAATTGATGTCTTGCGTAAACGAGGTCGTACCGATCATGAGGATCTGGACGATGATGTTCCAGATGAGAATGAGGCAACAGCCTTTAGCGAGATTGCAGGCCAGCATGATGCCGGATTGATACGGCAATGTCTGGAAAAACTGAAAGATGTACATCGTCAGGTTGTACATCTTGTATTCTTTGAAGAACTATCCTATCCCGAAATTGCAGAAATACTGGAATGCCCCTCTGGTACGGTTAAAACACGCATGATGCATGCAAAATCAAAGCTAAAACGTTGTTTACAAGGGCTAGGATTCGTTTGAACCGTTACTGCATGTGGCACGACTCATAGAGTGAGAGCAAATAAACAAGACAAGTGAATATGATGAATAAGACAGAACATCCTGAAGATCTACTGCCCTGGTATGTTAATGGCACATTATCGTCAGAAGAACAGAGCCTTGTCAGCGCACATCTTTCAAGCTGTGACAGGTGCAGTCAGGAAGTGGAATTACTTATATCAATTCAGAAGGTGGCCAATGAACCAGTTGATGATGCTGTTCTGGATATGGCACAACGCAGGTTTATGCGTGAACTAAATTCAACCAGTACAGTTAAAAAAGACAAGACATGGTGGCAGCCTGTTTTTGCAGCGGCAGCCATGCTTGTCATAGTGGTGCAGTTTGTTGTCATTATGAATATTGAGCAGGAAACAGATAGCTATCAACCAGCAGGTATTGAGCAAACTGGTATTGTTTATCAAATACAGTTTCATGATGGTGTGAAAGAACAGGATATACGCATCCTGTTACAGTCAGCCAATGCGTCTATTATTGATGGCCCCGGTGCATTAGGACTCTATAGAGTCAGGCTGGATAATAAAAACAGCAAGGATGTATTAGTTTCCGCAACACATCTAATTCAGCATATCGAGCAGGAATAAGTTATGCGTGTCCTAACGCATCTCTTCATTTCCTTATTAGTCATCATGACAGGAAATACTGCATTTGCAGTCGATCGAAGTTCAACTGTTGATGACTTTACATCATCCAGACTGGTAATAAAGCCACCTCAGTTAATCAGTATTTCACCAAAAGATTGTGTAAAGCCGGATAGTAAGCTTATTGTTAACGGAAATCACCTTGGTTCTGTTACAGGGCAGGCACTGGTTGTGATTAACGGGAGAAAGCAAACCAGCCTCAAGACTTTATCATGGAGCAGAATAAAGATAGTTGCCTACCTGAGTAAATCAACAGATCTGGTTTCAGGAATGAGATATGAAATTGGAATCGAGAATACGCACACTGGAAAATTAACGGGCAATAAAAAATTCATCCAGATATGCAAGGAACAGGAAAAAAGAAATATTGAAGCTTCTGTTTCCAGACAAGAAGGTGTGTCCAGACAGGAAAACTCTTCAGGAGAAGATAATTATACTCCATCATCAGGATCATCTCGTATTGCAGAGCGTAGTCATATTCCTGAAACGATAGACAACGAATATGAACCGCGTGAATTAATTGCAATTAGCAACGATATGGTAAAAGGACAAATGCTTGAAAAGGTAATACAGGATTTAGGGTATAGGATCATTAGACGTAAGCCAGTCAAACACCTTGGTTTTGTATTTACAACAATCAGATTGCCTGAAGGGACTGTATTAAAAGAGGCTATTAAAAAGATAGAACAAAAAGTTGATGTACGTATTGATAAGAACCATCGGTTTCGTCCTGCCGGAAATAATTCCGGTAAAATATATGCTCATAAACTAATGAAATGGAACAATCAGACCGGGTGCGGAAAGGGAATCCGAATAGGAATGATTGATACAGGTGTTGATGAAAATCATCCGGCATTTGCCAAGGCCAGAATAGAATCAAAATCATTTTTCCCGGCCGGCATCAAACCGGCTTCTGTTCGTCATGGAACGGCTATTGCTTCAATTCTAATAGGTGATAGGGAATTTAACGGGATGTTACCCAATGCCAGTCTTTATTCTGCACAGGTGTTCCGGGAATTAAAAAATGGACACACTGATACGACGGCGGAATATATTATTTATGCATTAGACTGGCTGCTTGGCAAGCAGGTGCTGGCTATTAATTTTAGTTTGGCAGGTGCTAAAAACGAATTGCTTGAATATGCAATTAAAAAAGTAGCAAATAAAAAAATATTTATAGCTGCAGCCGGCGGAAATAATGGTGCTAATGCGCAGCCAGTTTACCCCGCTGCCTATAAACAGGTTGTAGCTGTTACTGCGGTTGATGCCAATCTTGATATTTATAGCAAAGCTAATCAGGGTGATTATATTGAAGTATCAGCACCTGGCGTGGATATTTGGGCAGCAAGAGCAGGTGGACAAGGCGCTTATTATTCAGGCACTTCTTTTGCGACACCGTTTGTAACCGTAACAGGCGCATTGCTTAGGCAACGCAGTACTAAGGAGATTTTGGGGATAAATACTCGTGATTTGGGTGATGAGGGACGAGATTCTGTCTATGGTTTAGGGTTGATTCAATTAAATAAACTATGCAAAAACTAGATTACAAATATTTCAACTGATTTTGAATAAGGTACGACAAAGTCCAATGAAAATAATCACCTGCATAGCTGCTGGCAGATAAGCTTTAGAGCAATGTTGATTTTGTGGAAAATTCTATCCTCCTTACAGATGAAATTAAATTTAGTTGTCCCTGAAAAATCTGATACAAGTACCGCGTGGCACAAACAAAAATAACCAAAGAATTTCCCCCTTCTATTATTAGAATCAATGAGTTATATTAAATCATACGATTTTTCTGTTATCGCTGATATTCTGGATCCAGACCTAAACATTTTAGGGATAATAATTAAATAATGAGCGAATTTATCTGGCCAATACGTGTCTACTACGAGGATACCGATAGTGGTGGGGTGGTATATTACGCTAATTACCTGAAATTCATGGAACGGGCGCGTACCGAATGTTTGCGCAGTGTGGGTTTCGAGCAGGATGTTTTAAGAGAAAAGGACGGTATTATTTTTGCAGTACGTTCTGTTTCAATTGATTATCTGAAACCGGCACGATTCAATAACTTGCTGAATGTAGTGTCAAAAATAACAAAGTGTGGTCATGCCAGCATGACGTTTAAACAAGATATAAAAATAGAAGGGGAGCAAGATGTGTTGTGCAGTGCGGAAATCAAAATCGCATGTCTTGATAGCAATAATCTGCGTCCCTGTCCCATTCCCGCATTTATTATGAAGGAGATCCCTTGTGACAGCTGATATGTCATTTATCACGCTAATACTGAATGCCAGTCTGGTCGTACAGCTGGTGATGCTTTCTCTGCTGGTGGCATCTGTTATTTCCTGGACCATGATTTTCAGTAAACGTAATGCAATGAAGCAGGCCTATGAGGAAGCCAATCGTTTTGAAGAACGCTTCTGGTCAGGCATTGAGCTGAATGTTCTGTATAAAAATCTGGCTACCCGCAATCAGACGCCGATCGGGATGGCTGCAATTTTTGAGGCCGGTTTCAAGGAATACTCGCGTCTGGCCAGCCAACCGGGGCGTGGCGCCGATATGGCACTGGAAGGTGCACAACGATCCATGCGGGTGGCATTAAGTCGTGAAATTGAATCACTGGAAATCCATTTACCGTTTCTGGCAACAGTCGGTTCTACCAGCCCTTATGTTGGTTTGTTTGGTACCGTGTGGGGCATCATGAATTCGTTTCGTGCACTTGGTCAGATGCAGAATGTGACAGTGGCAACAGTGGCTCCCGGCATTGCCGAGGCATTGATAGCAACAGCAATGGGTTTGTTTGCTGCCATTCCAGCAGTGATTGCCTATAACCGTTATTCCAGTAATGTAGAACGATTGATTAATCGCTATGACACATTTGTTGAGGAATTTTCCAGTATTCTGAATCGCCAGTCTCATGAAGAGCCACAGCCCGAGGCTGAAGAAGCGTAGCAATGGCCAGACAACGTATCCGTAAACATCCCATGTCCGAGATCAATGTGGTTCCCTATATTGATGTCATGCTGGTGTTGTTGGTGATTTTTATGATTACTGCGCCGTTGTTGACGGAAGGAGTCAAAGTGGATTTGCCACAAGCCTCGTCCAACGCAATTGAAAAGAAAGAACAGGAACCGGTTATTGTGACCGTTGATGTGAATGGTAACTACTATCTCAGTGTGAGTGAAAACCCGGAAAGCCCGATTGATCATCAAACACTCGTGATCAAGGTGGCAGCGATTGTCCAGCATCAGCCGAAAACCCAGGTTCTGGTACGTGGTGATGAGAATGTAAATTATGGCAAGGTCGTAACCGCAATGAGTCTTTTGCAAAAGGCCGGTGTTCCCGGTGTCGGGTTGGTAACACGCAGTCCTGATGAGGCAAGGTAATGTTCAGCCTTTTTAAAGCCAGTCCACGCGCACTTGTTTATGCCATTCTTGTCCATGTTGGTTTTGGTTTACTGGTTGTTCTTTCGCTGGAATCAACACCGGATTTAAGGGAATCAGGTAAGAAAAAGGTCAATATTGTCAACGCAGTGGCTGTTGATGAATCCAGAGTACAGGAAGAGATTCAGCGTTTAAAGAAACTGGAGCAGAAAAAACGGGATAACCAAAAGAGCGAAAGTGACAAACTGAAAAAATTAACACAGCAAAGAAAAAAAGAAGAGCAACGCATTGCTGATTTAAAGAAAAAACGGGCGGAAGAGGAGAAAAAACGCAAGGTAGAGCAGGAAAAAGCCAAAAAAGAGGCAGCCCGTCTGGCAAAATTAAAGAAAGAAAAAGCGGCACTGGAGAAAAAACGCAAGGCAGAGGAAAAACGGTTGGCGGATTTGGCCGCAGAACGTAAAATGGAACAGGAACGCAAACAAAAGGCGGAAGAAGCGGCCAAACAGCAGGCAGCGGAAGCAGCGTTAAAGGCAAAACTGGCGGAAGAAGACCGTCAGCTAAAGGCAGCACAAACCGCGCGTCTGAATTCATTGCGTGAGAAATACATGATTTCCATTCGTAACAAGGTACGTAGTAAATGGATTCGGCCACCTGGTGAGAAGGGGAACCTTTCATGCAAGGTCGGCGTACAGCAGATTCCCGGTGGCGAAGTGGTAAACGTAACTGTAACAAGTTGTGATGGTAGCGAATCATTCAAACGATCAGTTGAACTGGCAGTCTACAAGGCATCACCTTTGCCTATACCAGCAGTAACTGATTTATTCGAAAGAGATATTGAATTTACATTCCGGTCAGGTGAATAGAATTATTAAAAGGTCTTTTTTGGGTTTTTTACTGGCACTTACCTTTATCGGGTTTGCGCCATCTTCTAACGCTGTTCTGCAAATAGAAATCACACAAGGTGTTGAAGGTGCATTGCCTATCGCAATAGTGCCTTTTACATGGCAGGGGAGCCCCAATACATCCCCGCCTGAAAATATTGCCACCATTGTCAGTAATGATCTGTACAGAAGCGGCCTGTTTGCACCCATGCCGGTTTCAGATATGCCGGTATCTCGTATCGAGGCAGATAAAATCAATTTTGCACCCTGGCGTGTCATGGGTATTGAGAATCTGGTTGTCGGTGATATTCGTCCGGTAGATGGCAAGAATTTTGAAATCAGTTTTCGGTTATATGATGTATTCAAGGGAGAGCAACTGACCGGATTCCGGATCCCGTCTTCCTATATTGATTTACGTGCCAGTGCACATCATATCAGTGATATTGTTTATGAACGTCTGACGGGAGAGAAAGGCGCATTCAGTACCCGTATTGCCTACATTAGTGCATTGGCCGAAACGCCGAAGCGTTATGTTTTACAGGTGGCTGACGCCGATGGTTTTAATGCACAAACAATACTGGAATCAACCCACCCCCTGATGTCACCGGCATGGTCACCGGATGGGCGTCGTCTGGCCTATGTCTCGTTTGAAGATAACCGCAGTGCCATCTATGTGCAGGGGGTTTATACTGGCAAGCGTACAAAAATAGCTTCTTTTAAAGGTATTAACGGAGCGCCTGCATGGTCTCCGGATGGAACGAAACTGGCACTGACATTGTCGAAGGATGGTAACCCTGAAATCTATATTATGGATCTGCCGGGCAAGGAATTACGCAGGGTAACCCGTAGTTCAGGCATTGATACCGAGCCGGCGTGGTCACCCGATGGCAATACTCTGGTCTTCACATCGGACAGGGGAGGAAAACCGCATTTATATAAAGTATCCTCTCGTGGGGGCAGACCCGAGCGTTTGACCTTTGAAGGAGATTATAATGCACGTGCTGCATTTTCACCTGATGGTAAACGCATAGCCATGATTCATGGCGATCAGGGGAGATTTCGAATTGCAGTACAGGAATTAAAATCGGGTGAAGTAACTGTGTTAACGGACAATACACTGGATGAATCACCCAGTTTTGCACCTAATGGCAGTATGATCATCTATGCAAGCAACCATGGTCGCCGTGGTGTACTTGCCGCTGTTTCTGTCGATGGTCGAGTAAGGCAACGTCTGGCGTTGCAGGAAGGCGATGTGCGTGAGCCGGTTTGGTCACCATTTAATAAATAGAAAACAGATAATTTTAAAGTACATAAAGGAGTTGTCTCATGAATAAATTTACAAAAGGTTTTGCCGTACTGGCATCAGTTGCCATCTTAAGTGCTTGCGGAGGCAAGGGCGGCATAATGGGAGATAGTGATAGTGGTGCTGATAGTGGTAGTGCTTCATCAAGCGGCATGTATGGCGGTGGTGATTTTGATGGCCATCCACTGGATAATCCGGCAGGCATGCTCTCAAAGCGAACAGTTTATTTTGCCTTTGATAGCAGTGAAGTGAAATATGATGATCGTGAAACTATCGCGGCACATGCCAGTTATTTATCAAACAATCCGGGCGCGCGTGTCACACTGGAAGGTCACGCTGATGAGCGTGGCTCACGTGAATACAATATAGGCCTGGGTGAACGTCGTGCCAATGCAGTTAGAAAATTGATGACATTACAGGGTGCTGCCAGCAGTCAGTTGGAGACAGTCAGTTATGGCGAAGAACGTCCGGCCGATTCAGATCATAATGAAAGCGCATGGAGCAAGAACCGTCGTGTTGAAATTATTTACACAAGACGTTAATCATGAAACGTTCTGTTTACATTAAAAATCTGTCCATATCATTTTTGGCAACAGTCGCCCTGTATAGCGGGGTGGCTGTTGCTGATCTTGAACAACGTGTTGAACGTATGGAGAGATTACTGGATAGCCAGAGCCTTGTAGACATGATGTTGCAGGTTGAACAAATGCAGAATGAGTTACGTCATTTGCGTGGTGAAATAGAGGCACAGCGTCATGATGTAGACAGCATGAAGAAACGCCAGCGCGATTTATATCTGGATATTGACAGACGTTTGCGACAACAGGAAACAGGCAGCACGGTTTCAGTTGAATCACGCCAGAAAGAAATAACAGCATCGGTTGAACAACCAAAATCCTATGATACAACTCCCGGTAATGTTTCAGATAACCTGACAGCCAATGAGCAGGTGGATTACCAGAATGCATTGGGTATTTTGAAAGAGGGTCGTTACCCGCAATCTATTGCTGCCTTCAATGCATTTTTGAAGAAATATCCTCAAAGTCTGTATGCAGCCAATGCACAATACTGGATTGGTGAAGCCTATTATGTTTCACGTGAATTCAAGCTGGCACAGGGCGAATTCCAGAAGGTGGTTGAGGGCTATGCGGACAGCACCAAAGTGGCTGATGCCATGCTCAAGATCGGTTTTATTCATTATGAATTGTCTGAATGGGAGCAGGCACGTAATGTGTTAAATCATATCTCAAGTCGTTTCCCCAAAACCACCGCTTCACGTCTGGCAGAGAATCGCCTGCAAAAAATGAAGGTCGAAGGGCGTTAAATTCAGTTTTTAGTTAATAGCGTTTAGTGCTAAATTGTTATTAACTAACCATTTGTGCCTTTTCTTATGAATCTCCGTATTACTGAAATTTTCTATTCCCTGCAGGGTGAATCACGCACAGCCGGATTTCCAACGGTCTTTATTCGTTTGACCGGTTGTCCATTACGCTGTGATTACTGTGATACCACGTATGCATTTCAGGGCGGAGAAAAGATTGAAATCAGTGATGTACTGAAACGGGTTGCCAAGTATCAGCCACACTATGTTACGGTCACCGGTGGTGAGCCATTGGCGCAGAATGCCTGCTTAACACTTTTATCCAGTTTATGTGATGCCGGTTATGAGGTTTCGCTGGAAACCAGTGGTGCCATTGATGTCAGTAATGTTGATCAACGTGTTATCAAGGTCATGGATCTAAAGACACCCGCTTCCGGTGAGTCGGAAAAAAACCTGTATCAAAACATTAATAAATTAAATTCACAGGATCAGATTAAATTTGTTTTAGGTAACAGGGCAGATTATGACTGGTCGAAAGACATAATCAGTGAATATTCATTAGATGGAAAATGTGAAATTCTGTTTTCACCCGTTCACGGGAAACTGGAACCAGTACAACTGGCTGAATGGATATTACATGACAAACTGAACGTAAGAATGCAAATTCAATTACATAAACTGTTATGGGGTAATGAGAAGGGGAGATGAGCAAGCCTGCATCTAAAAAGGCGGTTGTGCTTGTGTCTGGCGGACTGGACTCAGCCACTACCCTGGCCATGGCTAATAGTGAAGGTTATGAATGTTATGCCGTGAGTTTTGAGTATGGACAACGGCATGAGTCTGAACTGCAGGCTTCTGAACGGGTTGTGGCCGCGCTGGGTGCCAAACAGCATAAAAGAATAAAAATTGATTTTGGCAGTATTGGTGGCTCTGCACTGACAGACAATTCGATTGCCGTCCCTGAAACACATACAGAAGGGATACCCGTTACTTATGTACCGGCACGCAATACGGTTTTTTTATCTTTTGCACTGGGTTATGCCGAAGTCATTGGAGCACATGATATTTTTATCGGAGTGAATGCCGTTGATTACTCCGGCTATCCGGATTGTCGTCCGGAATTTATTGAAGCATTTGAAAAGACCGCCAATCTGGCCACCAAGGCGGGCGTAGAAGGTCATCCATTCAAAATACATACGCCACTAATCCATATGACCAAGGCAGAAATCATCCAGTCTGGCACCAGTCTGGGTGTGGATTATGTGATGACTGTCTCCTGTTATTCAGCAGACAGTGAAGGTCGTGCATGTGGTAAATGTGATTCCTGTCGTTTACGCAAGGAAGGTTTTGATAAAGCCGGTATTCCTGATCCCACAAAATATCTGTAGATTTTCGTAATATTCATGCATTTACGCATGTGATCCATGTTAATGATCGTTATCGAAACGACGCTATATTAATCATATGCAAACTCATGAAGAAAAGATAAAAGCACGTATTTTTGTACCGGTAATTCTGGCACTCGTCAGTGTTGCACTCGTCTCTATCTTTTCCTATTACCAGTTACAGTCCAAGCAAATTGATAATGATATTCACTGGCGCATCCATGGTGTTGATGCTGCTTACAAGAAAGCACTGGAAAATGAGACAGCAACACTGGATGGTTTAATCGGGTTTTTGCTGAGTGACAAGGATATTCAGGCAGCCTGGTTATCACGTGACAGGCAAAGGCTTTACCAACAGGTATTACCTGCCTACAAGAGACTTTTTATTGATAATAAAATCACGCATTTTTATTTTATCGAAAAAGACAAGGTATGTTTTCTGCGTGAACATAACAAAAGCAGGTATGGTGATGTAATTAATCGATTCACGCTGGACAGGGCTATCGCTACCAACAAAAAGGCTAGTGGGGTGGAGCTTGGCCCATTAGGAACGTTTACATTAAGGGTAGTCCATCCATGGTATATCAATGGAGAACTGACAGGTTATCTTGAACTGGGCATAGAGATCACACATATCACACCCCAGTTACGAAAACTGTTTGGTGTAGAGCTGTTTGTTCTGGTGAAGAAAGAATATCTGGAAAGAAAAAAATGGGAAGAAGGTCGACGTATGCTTAATCAGGAGCAGGACTGGGACCGTTACAATGATTTTGTTGTTGTTGAAAGTTCAATATCAGAGAAAAAAATTGCTGTAGAGGCATACCAAAAACACATTGAAGCTCAAAAAAAAAATATATACAGCTCGGATGCACATGATCTGGAGACAGTGGGAAGGATATACCGTGCGGGTTTTTCACCATTGATTGATGCAGGAAACCGTGATGTTGGTGAGTTTATTACACTGGCAGATGTTACCACGCTAAAAACAAGATTATGGAAGACGACAACGCAAACGATCATGATTTCATTCTTTATTCTGGTTGCATTAATAGGCTCATTTTATTTTTACATCAGCAGGCTGGAGAGAAGGTTTGTTGACGCACATCACCGAGTGTTGAATGAAAGTATCATGAGAGAAAAGGCAATGGAAGAAGCCCGAAATACGGCGGTCAGCATCAGTCAGATGAAAAGTGAATTTATTTCCAACATGAGCCATGAAATCCGTACTCCATTGAATGCGGTGAATGGTATGTTGCAGTTATTGCAGGAATCGGAAATAAATGAGGATCAGAGACAATATACCGATATTGCGATTGGTGCATCTCATGAGTTGATCAGATTGATAGATGGTATTCTTGATCATATAAAGCTCGGCGCTGGTGAGTTCCAGTTAAATATGACGGATTTTGATTTGCCGTCATTGATTCGGGGTGAAGTGAATGAGTTTAAGGAAAATGTTCTGGAGAAAGAGGTTAAGTTATCACTACAGATAAGTGAGCAGGTTCCTGAAACAATGCACAGTGATCCGGAAAGATTGCGTCAGATATTACATAATCTGATAGATAATGCAGTTAAATTTACAGATGATGGCAAGATTACAGTTACATTAGATGTTGTAATGGAAGATGATTCCTCATCAATGCTATGTATCAAGGTGCATAATACAGGGGCAGTTATCCAGGAAGATGCACAGGAAAAGATATTTGAAATGTTTACACAGGCCGATGGTTCCATAACACGCAGTCATGGTGGGCTTGGGTTAGGTCTTGCAGTCACAAGCCGATTAACACAGATACTTGATGGCAGGATTTCACTGCAGAGTGATCTGGAACACGGCACCACCTTCAGTGTGTTTTTACCCATCTAGTCACGATTGTCAAACCGGTATTAATCAAGGACAGAAATTATCCTACATAATTAAAGGTCAGATATAAGTCAGCATACGAATTGTAATCAGGCTGGTTATAGATGGAAGAGTCTGAATAGAAAGGGTTTTTTGTCATAAACCAAAGAGGGGCTTCTCTTGTCTCCTAATAATTGATGGAATATATATGCATTACATGACGTCATGCTATTATCTAGGATAATCAAAATAACCTAGATAATATCAATTATCAGTTAATCAGGAGGTTGTCATGGTTTTTGATGCATTTTCCAGTGCCAATCAGGCCGTGATGATAACGGTTTTTCTAGTTGCCGCTTTATTTGGGATTGTAGCCAACAAGACAAACTTTTGTACCATGGGTGCCATTTCCGATCTTGTGAATATGGGTGAGTCAAGCCGTATGCGGTCATGGATACTGGCGATGGCCATTGCCATTATTGGTGTCATTATTCTTGAAGCAAGCGGAACAGCGAGTGTTGATGTTTCCCGTCCTCCTTATAGAAGCTCCAGCTTTATCTGGCTTGAATATATATTGGGCGGATTGATCTTTGGTGTTGGTATGACACTGGGAAGCGGATGTGGTAATACAACACTGATTCGTCTTGGAGGAGGTAATCTAAAATCGATAATTGTATTTTCAATGATCGCAATATCTTCCTACTTCATGTTGAACCCGTTTCCAGGGACAGATAAAACACTTTATTCTGAATTATTCTATTACTGGATGAGTCCTCTTGCTATTTCATTAACTTCGCAACAGGATTTGGGAAGTGTGCTGGGTGGTATATTTGGTACAGATGCATTATCAACGAGAATCTGGGTTGGCGGGATTCTTGCAACCTTGATGCTGGTTGCTGTCTTTAGCTCATCGAAATTCAGAAAACGTAAAGACAGCATTCTGGCCGGTACTGTAGTTGGTCTTTGTATTCTGGCAGGATGGTATGTAACAACTGATATGGTGACCATCAGTATGGAAGGTGATACATACTCATGGGTTCAATTTGCCAGCACAGATGTATGGGGAATGTTGGCTGATGGCCCTCAGCCACGAGCTGTGGCGGTACAGTCATTTACGTTTATCAATCCCACTGGTGAAACACTTGGATTTTTATTAAATAAATTTAACCCTCATTATTTAACATTTGGTGTTGTCGCTGTATTTGGCATGATTTCGGGCTCGTTTATTCTGGCAGTTGTTGCTGGCAAATTCAGGGTTGAGTGGTTTGCCACATTCAAGGATTTTATTAGCCATGTTATTGGTGGTATCTTGATGGGGATCGGCGGTGTTTTGGCAATGGGATGCACTATTGGACAGGGTATCACTGGTGTATCTACACTCGCCATGGGTTCATTTTTGGCTCTTTTCAGTATTATGATTGCCTGCGCGATGACCATGAAATTCCAGTTTTACAAAATGATGTATGAAAGTGAAGCGACCATATTCAAGATTTTTCTTACTGCATTAGTCGATTTTCGAGTTTTACCAGAGAAAATGCGCAAGCTGGATTCGGTATAACAATGGAATAAAGCAAATTTTTCGACAATTTAAGTGTCATCCTGACCTGTTTCAAGTTATAATCTCGCCCGTTTTTTGTCCTGTACAGGGCCGTTAGCTCAGTCGGTAGAGCACCGGACTTTTAATCCGATGGTCGGGCGTTCGAATCGCCCACGGCCCACCATTTTCCTGTCATCTCTCCTTGCCCAGATGCGCATACTATCCTCTTGAAATTTAACCGACTTTGAATTTTTGATAATCCCTCTTATAAATTAATGCCAATTAAGACATAATAGAGCCAGACTTTGTTGTCTTGATAAATAAAAAAATATAAAGAACCGGCATGGCAAGAATTATTACAGTAGCAAGCGGTAAGGGAGGAGTAGGTAAAACCAACCTTAGTGTTAATTTATCTATCCAGTTGGCGCAACTCGGTTATCGCACTTGTCTATTCGATGCTGATCTCGGTCTCGCCAATGTCAATATCCTGCTGAAGCTGAACCCGCGTTTTACTATTAGTGATATTTTCCTTAATAACCTGTCGCTGGATGAAATTACCATTCGTCGTCATGAAGGTATCGATATCATTCCAGGCGCATCCGGTATGGAATATATTGCCAATCTCAATGAGGAAAGTGTCGAGTTTCTGATAAAGGCATTCGAAAAAGCGGATGACTATGATTTCATGCTGTTTGATACTTCGGCCGGGGTATCAAAAGATGTTATTTCCTTCTGTATGGCAGCGAATGAATGTCTTGTTGTCATTACACCTGAACCCACTTCAATGACAGACGCCTATTCACTCCTGAAAATCCTGATGATGAACGGTTTTGGTGGTCGTGTTCGGGTTGTTGTCAATCAGGCAGAAGATGTGAATGAGGCAAAACAGACTTATCGGCGTTTTCGTGATGTCGTGCTTAAGCATCTTTCCATGCAGGTACAAATTCTTGGTTTTATTACCCGTGATGGTTCTATCATTGATGCAGTCAGACAGCAAAAGGCGGCCATCAGGCTTTTCCCACAAGGCGAATTTAGTAAGCAGATTAGTCTGATTGCACAACGTTTAATTGATGATCGCCATGAAAATTTTCAGACAAAGGATGTCGGTACATTCTGGCGTCAATGTATACAGTTTATTAACACACCAT
>Ga0224511_10000281_pt1 | contig 22028 bp, 21 predicted proteins | sample SF_May12_sed_USG_2_FD_169988 | JGI IMG/M metagenome (GOLD analysis project Ga0224511, IMG submission 169988) | Sediment microbial communities from San Francisco Bay, California, United States - SF_May12_sed_USGS_8_1 | ecosystem: Environmental > Aquatic > Marine > Sediment | place: USA...
CTACGAGGTGATGGATACCGCTGCCGCCTGCCGAACTTATAACATCCTGGTGGCTGAGGGGCGTGCTGTTGTGGCTGGTTTAATAATGATTAGCGATTCAACGGAATAGCTAAAACAGGGAGTCGACGGTATAGCCCGCTTTTTCCAGTATCAGTCTTAGGCGTTTGAGTGCTTCCACCTGGATTTGCCGGACCCGCTCACGTGTAACACCAATATCAGCGCCGATATCTTCCAGGGTTGAAACTTCCCTTCCGCGTAAACCAAAACGGCGTTCCACCACCTCTCGCTGCTTGTCGTTAAGCTCATCCAGCCAGGCTTCAAGCTGAGACTGCAGATCCTCACTTTGCAGCACATGTTCCGGGTCGGCCGCCCTTTCATCCGGGATGGCATCCAGCAGAGAACGATCCGGATCATTATCAAGAGGTGCATCGACCGAGGTGACCCGTTCATTGAGGCCCATCATCTTTTTAACATCATCAATGGGTTTATCGAGCAGGGTCGCCACTTCTTCCGGGCTGGGCTCGTGGTCGAGTTTTTGCGCCAGATGACGAGCCGCTCTTTGATAGATATTAATCTCTTTTAACACATGAACCGGCAGGCGAATGGTGCGCGTTTGATTCATGATGCCGCGCTCAATGGTTTGCCGAATCCACCAAGTGGCATAGGTGGAAAACCGGAAACCACGCTCTGGGTCAAATTTTTCCACCGCACGAATGAGGCCGAGATTGCCTTCTTCAATAAGATCCAACAGTGCCAGCCCCCGGTTCATGTAACGACGGGCAATTTTAACTACCAGGCGCAGATTGCTTTCAATCATGCGTCGGCGCGCCGCATCATCGCCTTTTTGCGAAAGACGCGCGTAATAAACTTCTTCTTCGGCTGACAATAAGGGAGAGAAACCGATTTCTTTTAAATAGAGCCGGGTGGCATCTGCCTGTGTGCCTTTGTCTTCGTCAGGAGAAGACTCAATTTTTGCATCAGAGGATTTGGCTATTTTCTCGACAGGATCGCTATCGTCGCTGTCATCGCTATCCGCGTCCTCAACGACATCCGCATCTTCCTCTAAATCGTCAACAGCAACGTCTTCGACATCTATTTCGTTGTCTTCTTCCAGCACAACCTTTTCGTCTTTCGGTTTTCTAGGCATAGCCTACCTTTTTGGCAGATAAATCAACGGATCGACCGGGGTACCCCGGCGCCGGATCTCAAAATGAAGCTTGATCCGATTTGTGCCGCTATTTCCGACACTTGCAATTTTCTGGGCCTGTTTTATCACATCCCCTTCTCTAACAAAAATCTGATCACAGTGCGCGTAGGCGCTTAGGTAATCTTCGTTGTGCTTAATAATCACCAAATTACCATAACCACGCAAGCTGTTACCCTGATAAACCACCTGCCCGGCACTGGCAGCCCGGATTTCCTGTCCCTTTCTGCCGCTAATATCAATACCCTTGTTTGCCGCGGGCTTGTTATATTGTCCGATTATTTTACCGTTAATTGGCCAGTTCCAGCGAATGTTTTTATTAAAGTTTGAGTAGGGTTCCGTTGATTTTTTGGCTTGGCTGGATTTCCAGCCCGTTTTTTTTGTTTTTCGTGCTGGGGGCGAATTCTCCGCCGTCTTTAACGTCAACTTTTGTCCCGGTACAATGGTAAACGGTGCCGGAATACCGTTTTGATCCGCCAATACCCGGTGATTGAGGCCTGCCTTTCGAGCAATGCTATAGAGGGTGTCGCCCTGCTTTACCGTATAATATTTCTCTTGTCCAGGGGTGCTGGTGGAGGAATTACTATCAGTTGGCGCGGACAGAATCAATTTTTGGCCGGGATAGATCACGAAGGGAGGGTCGATCTGATTCCAGCTAGCCAGATCGCGATAGTCCTGTCCGATCTCCCAGGCAATACTGTAGAGGGTGTCTCCCGGCGCGACGGTGCGGTAAGACGTCGCCGGCGTCCTTAAGGGTTGTCCTTTTTCGTCTACTGGCGCCAGCATGGGTTTGCCGCAACTTGTTACGATCAATACCATGCCCAGGAACACAAGATAGGCGAGTTTAATCCTGGCCAATTTCACTTCCTAAATTGATTCGCTTACCAGGGGAACGAAGTTGGCTGCTTCCAGGCGAGCACAGGTAAACTCCCGTTCCTGGCGGGTATAGAGCAACAAATCCTGCTGATCTTGAGTTCCAACCGGAATGATTAAACGGCCACCCATAGCCAGCTGTTCCAGCAATGGTACTGGTACCTGTTTGGCGGCGGCCGCCACTATGATGCCGTCGTAAGGGGCGGTGCCTGGCTTGCCCCAGGCACCGTCTGCCAAAGAGGTTCGGACATTTCTGTAACCCAATCTGAGTAAGCGCTGTCTGGCAGACTTCATTAGGGCATCAATGCGCTCCACAGAATAAACGTCTTCAGCGATCAAGGACAATATGGCGCTTTGATAGCCGCAACCTGTGCCCACCTCCAGGATTTTTTTCACGCTCCCCGTTCCCATGAGGGTCTGGGTCATAAAGGCAACCACATAGGGCTGGGAGATGGTTTGTCCGTGCCCGATAGGTAAAGCCGTGTCTTCGTAGGCGCGGCTGGCCAGGGCCTCATCAACGAACAGGTGCCGGGGAACCTTGCGCATGGCATCAAGTACCCTGGAATCAGTTATCCCGGCCTGCTGGAGTCGTTTAATCAGGCGCTCTCGCGTGCGCTGGGAGGTCATACCAATACCTTGGTGATTCATTGCGGCTACCGGATCCGTGACAACCAGTCTGCGACCTGATCGATTGCCGTGTACCGAGTGAGATCAACGTGTAACGGGGTAATCGACACATAGTTGCGGCGCAAGGCATGAAAATCCGTGCCCGGCCCAGCATCAGCTTCGGCGCCGGCAGGCCCGACCCAGTAAATAGGCTCTCCCAGAGGATCTGACGATTTTATAACCGGCTCCGACTTATGCCGGTGACCCAGGCGAGTCGCTTCATAGCCAGCCAATTCGTCAAACGGTATGTCTGGCACGTTGACGTTCAAAATGGTGTCTGCGGGCAGCGGGCTGACAGCCAAAGACTCCAGTAATGCCAACACTACCTTTGCCGCGGTATCATAATGGGCACCTTCCTGGCCATTTAGGGAAACGGCGATAGCTGACAACCCAAGAAACCTGCCCTCCATGGCTGCCGCCACGGTTCCCGAGTACAACACATCGTCCCCCAGATTCGCGCCGCAATTGATACCCGAAATCACTATGTCGGGATCTTTTTTCATCAGACCTGTGATTGCCAGGTGTACGCAGTCCGTAGGGGTGCCATCAACATAATGAAAGCCGTTCTGGCCCAGTTTTACCCTCAAGGGACGGTTTAGTGTCAGTGAATTGCTTGCGCCGCTACGATTGCGTTCCGGGGCTACCACGTGAACACTGGCGACAGCCTGAAGCGTATCCGCGAGGCAGGCCAAGCCGGGCGCCAGATAGCCGTCATCATTGCTTAGAAGGATTTGCATAATAGTGAGCGACAATACAAAAAAAACCGGCGATACGCCAAGATTTCACTAAAAACAAAAACCTGGTGCATTCTCAGGATCAAGGTCAGGTGGAAGTGTCTTCTGGCTATCTAATCCTAAGGTGTTTTCTAGAAAATGTATCTAAGTACATTAAAATAAATAATTATATCTGGTGGGTCTGTATGAAATTGGTCGGGGTGAGAGGATTTGAACCTCCGACCACTGCAACCCCATTGCAGTGCGCTACCAGGCTGCGCTACACCCCGATGATTGATTTGGTAGAACGCGCAAGCCGCCCTACTGAACCGGCGCATCATACCTTAAGACAAAAAAAAAGAAAGAATAACGGGAATGGGTTTTCTCGGAAATCCAGGCTAAATCTTGAGTAGTACTAATACCTCTTCCAGGTCCTGGATGAGCATTTTGATGGCATCTTCACGATTTTGCGGATCTTCTGTGACTAGCTTGTTTCGAGCGCCGCTGATAGTAAAGCCCTCCACATACAGAAGCTGGCGAATCTGGCGAATCAATACTACATCGTGACGCTGATAGTATCTGCGGTTACCGCGCCGTTTTACGGGTTTTAGCTGAGGGAACTCTTGTTCCCAATAACGTAACACGTGAGGCTTTACCGCACACAAGTCGCTGACCTCACCAATGGTGAAGTAACGTTTGCCGGGAATTACCGGGAGTTCTAGATTATCTGCTGGATCCAGCATTTACTTCTGCCTGATTCGCTCCAAAATTATCGCCGTGGATCCGAGCATTTTGTTCTACTCGTTCTTTCAATTTATGGCTAGCGCGAAAAGTCACTACCCGGCGAGCCGAAATTGGAATTTCCTCTCCGGTTTTAGGGTTACGTCCCGGGCGTGAATTCTTCTCGCGCAAACCAAAATTACCGAACCCCGATAATTTTACCGGCTCACCTTCAGATAAGGTAGCCCGCAGCTTCTCGAAAAAGAGTTCCACGAATTCTTTCGCTTCCCGTTTGTTTAGACCCAGCTCGTTGTACAGGCTCTCAGCCAGGTCGGCCTTTGTTAGCGCCATATCTCTTCCTTTAAATTAGTTGTCTATCGTATTGAGTTACTAAGGATAGTCACTATCGTAGCTCAGCCCCAAGTTTTTTATTTAAAGCCGTGACGACGTGGTCCATTATTTTTTCAACTTCTACCTCTTTAAGAGTGCGCGAAGAGTCCTGTAAGGTCAAGCCCAAAGCCAAACTTTTTCGTCCCGAATCAATACCTTCCCCGCGATAATCGTCAAAAAGCTCTAGCTTCACGAGCAATTCTCCAGCTGCTTCTGCGGTGACTTGTTCAACATCGGCCGCCGGCACTCGTCTATCTACAATAACGGCCACATCTCTGCGAATAGCAGGATATCTAGAAATTGGGCGAAATTCAGGGATTTTAGCCGCCTGTAGGCTGGAGATCGCGAGTTCAAATAGCACGACAGGTTGATCCAGGCCTAATTTTGCCTGAATCTCCGGATGCAGACTGCCCAGAATGCCGATCAGACCCCTGTGGTCGTGGATTTCCGCTGCCTGTCCCGGGTGCAGTGCCGGATGCTGGCAGGGTTTAAACCGGATCTTAGCCCCTCGCCCTGCCGGTATCAGCAATGCTTCCACGTCGGCTTTGACGTCAAAGAAATCGGCGGGTCGAGAAGTTTCCCCCCATTGTTTCGGCTTGGCCGGGCCAGTAACGGCACCCGCAATGCTCCTGACTTCGTCAACATCGTCTCGACCTTTTTTCATAAAACAGCGACCGATTTCGAAGAAACGCATTCTATTTTGTTGCCGGTTCTGATTGTACAGAATCGCCTGCAGCAACCCTGGCCATAGGCTTGTGCGCATAACGCTCAAATCGGCGGAGATAGGGTTAGCCAGGGCGATTGGTTCGGCTGCAGGGTTTAGCGCAAGCTCCAGTTGACGATCGACAAAGCTATAGGTAATGACTTCCTGGTAGTCGCGGTTAATCATGGCCCATCGTAATTGCTTGTCACTGACAGTTGTTTCAGGAACAGCGATTCCATGGAGACCGACTTTAGGTGCATGTTCCGGGATATTGTGGTATCCGTGGACGCGAATCACCTCTTCAATCAGATCCACCTCCCTTTCAATATCAAAACGGTAACTGGGAGGCCTGATTCGCAATCCCTTAGGGCTGGCTGTAACGCTCATACCCAGTCGTTTCAACAATGTTTGCACCCGGCTATTGGCCAGTTTCAAGCCCAGTATTTGTTCAAGACGCGCATAGCGGAGGATAACGCTGCTCCTCTTGGGCAGATATTGAGAAATTTTTTGTTCTACTATCGGGCCGGGTTCGCCGCCGACAATATCAATCAATAACTGTGTTGCCCTTTCAATGGCGATTCGTTGCAGGGCCGGATCCACGCCTCGTTCAAACCGGTGTGAGGAATCCGTGTGTAGCCCCATGCTTCTTGCCTTGCCGGCGATGGCCTTTTGGCTAAAGAAAGCGCTTTCCAGAAAGATATTTTTTGTCATGTCCGATACGGCCGAAGACTGGCCGCCCATAATACCGGCAATGGCCAAAGGTTGTTTATTGTCCGTTATGAGTAATGTATTGGGCTCCACTGTGACGCTATTGCCATCTAGTAGTGTGAATTTGTGTCTGGATTTAGCCTTAACAACCTTTATGCCTCCACTGAGTTTGTCCAGATCAAACGCATGCATTGGTTGTCCAAGTTCCAACAATACATAGTTCGTAACATCCACTACTGGACTATGACTTCTCAAGCCACTACGACGCAATCTTTCTTTCATCCACAACGGTGTTTCTGCTAATGGATTAACATTCTCAATAACGCGGCCAATATAATGAGGGCATTCCTGTTTGGCTGAGAGTGTCACCGTAATTTTTCGCTTTGACTTATTTGGAACATTTTTTACTACGAAGGGTTTGAGTTTTGCTCCAGAGAGGGCCGACACTTCCCGGGCAATACCGGCAACGCTCAGACAATCACCTCGATTGGGTGTCAAATCAGTTTCAATTGTAGTGTCATCCAGTTTTAGATAGTCATTAACTGATATGCCAATTGGCGCATTATTGGCAAAAACCATTAATCCGTCCGATGATTCCTCCAATCCTAACTCCAAGCCGGAACACAACATCCCCGAAGATGATATTCCGCGTAACTCTGCCTGTTTAATTTTCTGGCCTGCTGGTAGCGTTGCTCCTACCTGGGCAACAGGGACTTTGAGACCTTCAGCGGCATTACTGGCACCACAGACAATTTGCAATAGTTTCTTTTTTTCAATTGATACCTGACAAACACGCAGACGATCCGCATTGGGATGAGGCTCCACTTCCTCGATACGGCCAATAACGATTTTTTTGTCCAGTGGTATGAGTTTTTCGGTGGCATCCACCTCCAATCCAGCCATAGTCAGCAAGTCAGTTAATGACTTTGTGTCCAGATCCGGATTAACCCACTCTCGCAGCCAGTTTTCACTAAGTTTCATGTCTGGTTATTTATCTGAATTGTTCAAGAAAACGTAAATCGTTCTCAAAAAATAATCGTAAATCATTGACGCCGTAGCGCAGCATAGCGAGTCGCTCAATGCCAAGGCCGAATGCCAGACCGGTGTATTTTTCTGAATCGATACCGGCGTGACGAAAAACTTCAGGGTGCACCATTCCGCAACCTAACACCTCAAGCCAACCGGTATTGCCGCACACTCGACAACCTGTGCCATTGCACATAACGCAACTGATATCCGCTTCGGCAGAGGGCTCGGTAAACGGGAAAAACGAAGGTCGAAAACGAACGGCCAGGGATTTTTCAAAAAACGATTCCAGGAAAAATGCGAGAATTCCTTTTAAATCAGCGAAACTAACGGCTTCATCTACCAGCAGGCCTTCTATCTGATGAAACATAGGGGTGTGCGTGACATCGGAATCGCATCGATACACTCGCCCCGGGGCGATAATACGCAGCGGTGGTTTGTGCTGCTTCATGTACCGAATCTGCACCGGTGAGGTATGGGTTCTCAGCAGGCGCCGGGCATCGAAGTAAAACGTGTCATGCATGGCGCGGGCGGGATGATCTTCAGGAATATTGAGGGCCTCGAAGTTGTGGTAGTCGTCCTCGATCTCCGGACCGTCAGCGACAGCGAAACCCATGCTGACAAACAGCTGCTCCAGCCGCTCGAGCGTTCGGGTAATGGGGTGTAAGCCACCCGTCGCAAGTCCCCGGCCAGGTAAAGTGATATCAATATTGTCCTGCTCAAGCTTGCTGCTTAGTTCAGCCTGAGTCAGTGCTTCCTTTCTGGTTTGAAGCTTGGTCTGGAGCGCGTCCTTTGCTGTGTTTACCCATTGACCGGCAATAGGTCGTTCTTCTGGAGGGAGCTGACCCAATTGCTTTAGTTGGGCCGTTAACAATCCCTTTTTGCCCAGATATTGAACACGCAAAGACTCCAGATCAGATACGGTTTTCGCCTGGTCTGCGGATTGCAATGCCTGTTCCAGCATGGCATTGATTTCCTGTTGTAAGCTAGAAGTCATGATCGTGATTGATTTTTTGTTATCACAGCAAGTTATTATTACATGGTGCCGCTAACATAAAAACGGGAAAGGAGTTAACCTTTCCCGTCGGGTCGTGATCGCACTAGTGATTGATCGTACTAATACAAAAGTATTTTAGCTTGCCAATCCGGCCTTTGCCTTGTCTGCCAATGCAGAAAAGGCATTCTTGTCATGCATTGCCAGATCCGCCAATACCTTACGATCGATCTCGACCTCGGCCCGATTCAGGCCGTTAATAAATCGGCTGTAACTCATTCCGCATTCGCGGGCAGCAGCATTGATTCTGGCAATCCAGAGGATGCGGAACTGGCGCTTACGCTGGCGCCGGTCACGGTAGGCATATTGACCTGCTTTATCGACGGCTTGCTTGGCAACACGGAACACATTTTTCCGGGCACCGCGATAACCTTTTGCATTCTTGATAACTTTTTTGTGTCTTGCGTGAGCAATAACACCGCGTTTTACTCGTGGCATAATTAATTCCTCTCTTTATGCGTAAGGCAACATACGTCGCACTAACGCAACATCTGCTTGATCCACCATATCACCACCACGCAAATGACGTTTGCGCTTGGTGCTCTTCGTGGTCAAAATATGGCGCATGTGTGATGAGCTGCGCCGAAACCCACCGCTAGCGGTTTTCTTGAAACGCTTGGCAGCTCCACGGTTGGTTTTTAACTTTGGCATACCTGCTAACTCCAAATTTGATCGTGTTACGGATCGTTTGTTTAAAAACTACAATTACTTTTTGGCTCCATCACGCTTGGGTTGTAATACCATCACCATCTGGCGCCCTTCCAATTTTGGAAACTGTTCAACAATCCCGTAAGGCTCCAGGTCAGCTTCCACCCGTTTTAACAGGTCCAGCCCCAATTCCTGATGGGCCATTTCACGGCCACGAAAACGCATGGTGACCTTTGCCTTGTCTCCGTTTTCCAAAAACCGTATCAGGTTACGAACTTTTACCTGATAATCCCCGACATCCGTTCCCGGGCGAAACTTTACTTCTTTTACGTGTATCTGTTTCTGCTTTTTCTTGGCAGCGTGTTTTTGTTTGCTCGCCTCGTACTGATATTTACCGAAATCCATCACCCGGCATACCGGAGGTTCTGCATTGGGAGAGATTTCAACTAAATCCAGCCCCGCTTCTTCCGCCATTCTTAGTGCATCGGCAATGGGTACAACCCCAACTTGATTACCTTCGACACCAATCAGTCTGACTTCGGGAGAGCTGATCTCCTCATTCAGGCGTGTCTCTTTATTGGCTGCGATAGTTTTGTTCCTCCAAAAAAATTAAACGCCGCGGCCCGCGATGTCATTGGCAAGTCGGTCCAAAAAGTCCGAGGGTGACATAACACCCAGATCCTCACCTTGTCGCGTGCGCACGGCCACAGTACCGTCTTCCGCTTCCCTTTTACCAATCACCAGCAGATAGGGAACGCGCTGCATTGTGTGCTCGCGGATTTTAAAGCCGATTTTCTCGTTTCTCAAGTCCGATTCGACCCTGACGCCCTGTTTTTTCAGGTTTTTTTCCAAATCCCGGGCAAATGGGATCTGGTTATCGGTAATTGTCAGGATTGCCGCCTGTACCGGGGCCAACCAGGCCGGCATGGCGCCGGCATGTTCCTCGATTAAAATGCCGATAAAACGTTCCAGGGAGCCCAAAATGGCCCGATGCAGCATGACCGGCACCTGCCTACTGCTGTCTTCGGCCACATAGTGGGCGCCCAGACGTTCGGGCATGGAGAAATCCACCTGGATCGTTCCGCATTGCCAAATACGACCAATGCAGTCCTTGAGCGAGAACTCAATTTTTGGGCCATAAAAGGCACCCTCGCCCGGTTGCAGGTCCCAGGTCAGCTGTTTATCGTTCAGGGCGCGCTCCAGGGCATGTTCGGCCTTGTCCCAGATTTCATCGGACCCCACACGATTTTCCGGTCGGGTGGACAGCTTGATGATGATATCTTTGAACCCGAAATCGGCATAGACGGCGTACAGTAAATCAATAAAGCTGGAGACTTCCTGCTGGATTTGGTTCTCCGTGCAGAAGATATGGGCATCATCCTGGACAAAATTACGTAGGCGCATAAGACCGTGCAAGGTACCGGACGGCTCATTGCGGTGACAGGAACCGAATTCAGCCAGCCTTAAGGGTAAATCCCGATAGCTCTTGAGACCTTGGTTAAAAATCTGGATATGACAGGGGCAGTTCATGGGCTTGATAGCATAATCCCGGTTTTCCACGTGAGTGGTGAACATGTCGCTGCCAAACTTGTCCCAATGGCCAGATTTTTCCCACAAACTGCGGTCTACCATCTGCGGCGTGTGCACTTCCCGGTAGCCGTGTTCCCGTAATACGTTGCGGATATAGCTAACAATAGTTTGGTAAATGCTCCATCCCCGGTCGTGCCAGAAAATCATTCCGGGTGCTTCCTCTTGGGTGTGAAACAAGTCCAGTTGGCGCCCTAATTTACGATGGTCGCGTTTCTCTGCCTCCTCCAGGCGGTGCAGGTAGTCATCCAGCTCTTTTTTGCTGGTCCAGGCCGTACCGTAGATACGCTGGAGCATTTCATTGCGGGAATCGCCGCGCCAATAGGCACCCGCCACCTTCATGAGCTTAAAGGCCTTGAGCTTACCGGTGCTTGGCACATGAGGACCCCGGCAAAGGTCAATAAAGTCTCCTTGTTTGTAGAGCGACAGGATCTCATTAGCCGGTATATCTTCGATAATTTGGGCCTTGTAGACCTCCCCCATGTCCCGGAAAAAACGGGTGGCCTGATCCCGAGGCATTTCGCTTCGCTCGATAATCAGGTCCTGGTTTGCCAGCTCGGTCATCTTCTTTTCAATGGCAGCCAAATCGTCTTCGGTGAAGGGGCGTTCATAGGCAAAATCATAGTAAAAGCCATTTTCGACTACCGGGCCAATGGTCACCTGGGCGTCGGGAAACAGGGATTTCACTGCCTGCGCCAGCAAATGAGCGCTGGAGTGGCGAATTGTATCCAGCCCCTCTTCGTCTTTGGCTGTGATAATGCTGACACGGCTGTCGGTATCGATACTGAAGGAGGCATCTACCAGTTTGTCATTGACCTTGCCTGCCAGGGTGGCTTTAGCAAGTCCCGGGCCAATATCGGCGGCCAATTGGGCGATGGTGATGGCTTGGGAATATTCTCTATGAGAACCGTCCGGGAGTGTAATGACTGGCATAAACCAACCCTCTTTTGCAGTGGCGGCCGCTACGAGGGGCCGCGTATCCGGGTAATAAAAACGGCGTCACCGGTCAGGGTTCCGCCGTCACCATAAATCTGGTAGGCACGATTGGACTCGAACCAACGACCCCCACCATGTCAAGGTGGTGCTCTAACCAGCTGAGCTACGCGCCTGGATAAGCCGCGGACGGTATCACAAATCCACGTGGGTTCAAAGACGATTGTTGGCAATCCCGTCTGCTTCTAAGAGTTTATCGGACGTTGCTTTGGACGACGCCAAAGATGCTCTGCTCTATCCGGTGAATTTTATCTCGGAGCGCTGCCGCCGGTTCAAATTCAAGATTTCTGGCATGTTCGTGCATTTGTTTTTCCAACTTTGCCAGAATTTTACTTAACTGATCCGGGTGCATGCTTTGGTATTCATCTGATTCTTCTGCAATTGCTAGATAGTCCCTTGCACCCTGTTTGCTACGACCGGACTTGGCACGCCCTTGCGGTACACCTTCAATGATCTCCTTAATATTTTTCTTGATGCCTTGCGGGGTAATATTATGCTCCTCGTTATAGGCCACCTGTTTCTCACGCCTGCGGCGGGTTTCTTCCAGGGCCTGTTTCATGGAATCGGTCATCACATCCGCGTAAAGAATGGCTCTTCCATTCAGGTTCCTTGCTGCCCGGCCTATGGTCTGAATCAGGGACCGCGTGGAACGCAGGAACCCCGCCTTATCTGCGTCCAGAATGGCGACCAATGATACTTCCGGGATATCCAGTCCTTCGCGCAGAAGGTTGATGCCAATTAGCACATCAAATTTTCCGGCTCGCAAGTCGCGCAGAATTTCAACTCGTTCAACCGTATCGATATCTGAATGTAAATAGCGAACCTTTACGTTGTGTTCATCGAAGTATTCCGTCAAATCTTCGGCCATGCGCTTGGTAAGGGTGGTCACCAACACCCTTTCATTGATAGCAACTCGCTTGCGGATTTCGGACAAAAGATCATCCACCTGGGTCGACACGGGGCGTATTTCCACTTCTGGGTCAACTAGACCTGTCGGTCGCACCACCTGATCGATGACGCTGGAGCTATGCTCCATTTCGTAAGGACCGGGAGTGGCGGAGACAAAAATGGTTTGGGGCATCAGACGCTCAAATTCATCAAAGCGCAACGGTCGGTTATCCAGGGCCGATGGCAAGCGAAACCCATACTCCACCAATGTCTCCTTTCGTGAACGGTCGCCTTTGTACATGCCGCCTATCTGGGGGACTGTGACATGACTCTCGTCGATCACCATCAACGCATTTTCCGGTAGATAATCTATTAGCGTTGGTGGTGGCTCGCCCGCAGAGCGCCCGGAGAGATAACGGGAGTAATTTTCAATACCGGAGCAATACCCCAGTTCCTGCATCATCTCCATATCAAAGTTTGTCCGCTGCTCCAGACGTTGGGCCTCCAGTAATTTGTTGTTATCGCGCAACTGGGTCAGACGTTCTTTTAATTCCTCTTTGATCTGCTCAATCGCCTGTAAAACGGTTTCTCTTGGTGTCACGTAATGGCTTTTGGGATAAATCGTTGCACGCGATAGCGACTGCATCACTTCACCTGTAAGGGGATCGAATTCAGAAAGCCCGTCGATTTCGTCACCGAAGAGTTCCACCCGGATAGCCAGCTGATCGGATTCGGCGGGATAAATATCGATCACGTCCCCTCTCACCCGGAACGTGGCCCGGCGCAGTTCTGTGTCGTTACGTGTATATTGCAACTCCGTCAAACGCTTGAGTATCCCGCGCTGGTCCATTATGGCCCCCTGGCGCAAATGCAGGATCATCTCGTGATAGGAAGTCGGGTCTCCCAGACCGTAAATAGCTGAGACCGTTGCGACTATAATGCTGTCCGGCCTTTCCAGCAGAGCCTTGGTCGCGGACAGGCGCATTTGTTCAATATGCTCATTAATGGAAGCATCTTTTTCGATAAAGGTATCCGAGGAAGGAACATAGGCCTCTGGCTGATAGTAGTCATAGTAGGAAACGAAATACTCAACGGCATTATTCGGAAAAAAGTCTCTTAGCTCAGAATACAGCTGAGCTGCCAGGGTCTTGTTAGGCGCCAGGATAATGGCGGGGCGCTGGGTCTGCTCAATGACATTGGCAACTGTGAAGGTTTTGCCAGAACCGGTGACGCCCAGCAAGGTCTGGTAGGCCTCCCCTTGGCGAAGCCCATCTAGCAGGGACTGGATGGCTTCGGGCTGGTCGCCGGATGGCCTGTAGTCGCTTGTGAGTGTAAAACGCATGAATATAGCTCTACCCGTTTATGAAGAGTCTAGGTATATTACCGCAGATTCCTCCTTAAAAGGGTTTCATGATAATTGTTCGCCTAACCTAAGGACATTTAAGAAGAGAGATAACTTTGAACAGTATTCGTTTAGCGGCGCGTGTTCAGCGCATCAAGCCCTCCCCGACCCTGGCGGTGACCAATCGCGCCAAGAAACTTAGAGCCCAAGGCAAAGATGTCATTGGCCTCGGCGCCGGTGAACCGGATTTTGATACCCCGGAGCATATCAAGGCCGCAGCCATCGAGGCGATCCAAAAGGGTTTTACTAAATACACGGCGGTAGATGGTACGCCGGGTCTAAAGCAGGCCATAATCGATAAATTCAAACGGGATAATCGACTTGATTACCAACCGGACCAAATTCTCGTGTCTGTAGGCGGTAAGCACAGTTTTTTTAATCTGAGTCAGGCGCTCATCGATAAGGGCGATGAAGTAATCATCCCGGCGCCCTACTGGGTTTCCTACCCGGATATGGTGCTGCTGGCTGACGGTGTACCGGTTATTATTCACGCTGGCCTGGATCAGGCATTCAAAATCACGCCTGAACAACTGAAGGCGGCCATTACTGATAGCACTCGACTCGTAGTGATTAACAGTCCTTCCAATCCTACGGGTAGCGCTTACACATTATCCGAACTCAAAGCACTGGCGGAAGTGTTATTGCAATATCCTGATATCGTCATCGCCACAGACGATATGTATGAACATATTATCTGGTCACAAGAGCCTTTCTGTAACATCCTCAACGCCTGTCCTCAGCTGTATGACAGGACCATAGTGTTAAATGGAGTATCGAAGGCCTATTCCATGACCGGTTGGCGTATTGGCTATGCTGGCGGACCAAAGCCTCTGATCGCAGCCATGAAAAAGATTCAGTCCCAAAGCACATCCAACCCCACATCTATTGCCCAGGTAGCGGCGGAAGCGGCGCTTAATGGCGATCAAGGCTGCATTGCGCCCATGCTTAAAGCATTTAAGGAGCGCCATGATTACGTTGTTAAACGGTTAAATGAAATCGAGGGGGTACGCTGTCTGCCTTCCCAGGGAACCTTTTATGCGTTTCCCGATTTTAGCGGCGTAATAGCTAATACTGATGGGATAAACAATGATCTGGATTTGGCGGAATACATATTAAATGAAGCCGACGTGGCATTGGTTCCCGGATCGGCTTTCGGTGCGGAAGGTTATATGCGCTTATCATTTGCTACAAGCATGGGTCAGCTCGAGCAAGCATTAAATAGACTTCAGAGTCTGTTTTCCAGATTGAGCGCCTAGCATGCAATTAGATTTTTAAAAACCGCCAAAACTGCGTCGCTTTTTCGGTTCACTCTGTTTTGCTATGTAGGCCTCCAGATCTTTCAGTCTAGAGTGATTGGGGATAATGGCTAATCCATTTTCGATAAGAATTTTTGCCTCATCGTATTTTTTCTGATCTGTCATATCCGTGGCCAAACGCAGATAAGCATCAGCGACTCGTCGATCTCCGTTGGCAACACGGGAATCTGAAGGCGCGATCTTAAAGGCCTTTCTATATACGCTGCGCGCTTCGTTGATACGCTCAGATGTCAGGCGGTAAGGCGACAACAGATCATCCGCCTGGGTAAGCAGTGTTGTCAGTTGTTTCGTTTTTGCCTGCTCCTCAGCCAGTTGCCGCTGTTGTTCCGCTTCCCGCTGTTGACGCAATTTAGCCAAACGCTGACGCTCCTCCTGGTTTTGAGTGGCCTCTTGTTTCAGTGCTTCCTGGGCATCGAGCAGGGCCTGTTGGCTGGTTGCCAATTGCGGGTGTTCCGGATCAATGCTTTCGGCGATTTCCAATTGCTTGGCTGCGAGAATGAGTTTGTTGGCGCCCATGGACTCGTTGGCCCGGTCAATGATTTTCCCCGCCAATTGCCTCAAGCCCTCAAGTGCCGTGGCATTTTGCGGATCCAGTTTCAATACCTCACGGTATTTCTCTACTACGGTAGCGGCCTCTTCACGGCTTCGAATGTCGCCGCTAGGATTCGTTTGTAACGCTTGTTTCGCTTCCGATAATAGGGTTTCAATTTTTTTTGGTTGCGGTGTTACGCTTGGTTCCGGGGCGGTTGCTACGGTGGATGCTGGATTAATGGCTTTCTGTTTTTGTCTCATGTAATAAAAACCACCACCGGCGATTCCCGCTACAACCAATAAACTAATAATCCACTTGAAGGTACTTGATTTGCTTTCAGAGCTCTGAGCCGCTTGAACCACAGTTTGTTGCGGTACTGCCTGAGTTGCGGCAGCAGTTTTGCTTAAGACATCATTCACTATGGTCGCGCCAATAGCAGCGTTTTGAGCAGTAGCCATTCCTCCTGCATCACCCAACTGTAATTCCAGTCCTTCGATTACCTTTACCACGTCCGCACCAGTCTGCCAGCGGTTATCCGGCTCCTTGGCCATTAACTTGTCCAGGAAAGTCTGAAACATCTGGTATTGGCCCGGAAGCTTGGGAATGGGGTCGCGCAAATGTTTGATGCCAACCGATAATGCGGAGTCGCCCTTGTAAGGTACGGTGCCTACCAGCATTTCAAAGAATACGACACCAAGACTATAAAGATCTGAACGACCATCAAGCTCTTGTCCTTGCGCCTGTTCCGGACTCATATAATGCGGTGTGCCAATAACAGAACCGGTGGCAGTCATGCGGGTATTGGCATTGCTTGCTCTGGCAATTCCGAAATCAGACAGTACAATGTCCCCATCGCTCTTGAACAAAACATTTTCAGGTTTGATATCTCGATGCACGTAACCTTTTTTATGGGCAAAATCGAGAGCCTTGGCCATCTGCTTGGTAATTCGTAACACCTCCTTGATGGCCAAGCCTTCGCCTATCTTATCTTTTAATTCACCGCCTTCATGAAATTCCATGGCAATATAATGATGGTTGCCGCTAATAGCGACATCGAATACGGCTACAATATGAGGGTGTGATAACTGGGCAACGATTTTGGCTTCACGCAGGAAGCGCTCACTAAAAGACGGATCCGCAGCAAGCGCCTGCAACATTACTTTGAGCGCAACCTTTCTCTCTACGGATTCCTGCATTGCAAGGTAAACACTGGCCATGCCGCCGCGACCAAGCTCCTTAATAATCGTATATCCCGGTATTTTTATTTCAGACATTCTCTAGCTACACTGGTATCGGATGATATTCGGATGATTATCGGTAATGGATTCGCCCAGACAAATACTGCCTTGACCCACCAGCGGCAATTCCTCTCGGCGTAAGTAAATATTTTCACTTGAGTCAGTCAGCACGTAGGTTCCATTAGTGCTCTGATCGAGCAGAACAAATTTTCCCCGTCTGTATTCAATACGTGCATGTATGCGAGAGGCGAAATTAGTCATTATCCTCAGCGTGCATCTTTCATCCCGGCCTAATACCACATCGGGAGAACTGCTTGTCATTTCTATTTGTTGTCCCTGGTAGGAAAGCTGCAACAGTGATGCCTTGGCTATGGCCGCTAACGCTGAGCTACTGTGAATCATAGTGACATTTTCCGTTTTCCACATGACCTCGTAGATAGTAATTTCCTCCTGCTTGCCTTTCACCATAGCCTTATCAAATTTCCGAGTCTTTTGCATGTGTTGCGGCGTTAAATTCACGATGGTGTCTTCCGTGGTGATAATCTGCTTGCCTTTGGCGATGCCTGCCATGCGCGCGGCAACATTGACTGCATCACCAAAGACATCACCGTCTTTCTGAATGGTAAGACCATAATGCAGACCGATACGAATAGCCGGCGTATTTTTATAGGAGGGATCACTCTCTTCAATGGCCTCCTGGATGGCACAGGCCGCAGCGACTGCATCGTCCTCGGTATTAAATCGGCACATAATTTCGTCGCCGATGGTTTTGATAACAACGCCACCGTGTTCACGGGTTATGGCTGCCATTTTTTCGAGGCAGCGCTCTATGCTCTTCTGTGCCTCAATATCCCCAAGTTTCTCGTAGAGGCGTGTACTGCCTTCGACATCAGCGAACATAATGGCGGTTTTTTCGTACTGTTCTGCAGTCATGATAATGAAGGTAGCAATACCTGCTGATAAACTCTAGATACTGGCCAGTTTTCTATAATAAGCGTAGCAGAATACTGATCCTTGGGGAGCGTGGAACCGGTTCTGGGCAGAAAAAAGAGCGAAAACGCAAATTTTGAGGATTTACCGTATTTGTTGAGCCGTTTTTCTGGCCCTGTGGCGGATCGAAACGGAGCCGGATTATCCTGTATTGCTTACCTTGTGATGGTTGAGGCCAGCATAGTTTGCTTCGTCGCCACTAAGGGCCTCATCATAGGTTTTTTGTGCCTGTTTGAACCAGCTGCAAGCAGTGCACTGACAGACGTGAATGTTGTGGTTCCATTGGGCGATGGCGGCACGAACATAACAGAGCCCGAATCCCAGTGCTTTCAAAAGCTGGGCTTGATCATGCAGCTCAAGTGCAGCAAATTCATCGTTTCCGTATAGCCAGTCGCACTCTTCGCCCTGATCACACTCAAGGCATATTTTATCATGAAGGTCATACAAACCCTGGTGAGGGCATTCTTCAAGATCCATATCTCCTCTCACCAGTTCGCGCGGAAACTCCAGCAATTCAAGTATCCTGTTTTTCATCATTTCATTGTCCGCCGAGCATTGCGATGGGTCAAGTTTGTCTAATTAATTTACTAAATTGATCGGACTCTCTGCATGACATTCGCTACAGAAGAGACCATTCTGCTGGGAGAGACTTGTATTAATCTGGCTGTTAATTAAAAAGCACCCGCGTAAGGCGGGGCAACCCTGATGTGTCGCCCCACCCTAACTACGAGCCAGTTAGACTATGCAACAGTCACTGTGGTTCTGGCTGTTCCCAGTGTTGCGTTATTTCGAATGTTGCGATAGTCCACTGTTGCATTGTTTTGCCCGGACGATGGCATGGTAACAATGATGTCATAGCGTTCACCGGCATTAACCTGTAACTCGGTAGTACGAAGTGGTGAAGCCAACGGCCTGCCATCGGACGCTACTACATCAAAAGCCAAGCCACCCAATCGTATTCTACCAGGCATGTAGCTGGTGCCATTAATACGAATCAATACCCTCTGACCGGCACCGGCTGTAATTGCTGTAGTTGAGTCAGTGATCACGCTGGCGCCATCACGACCATTAATCAGAAAATAGTTTGGCGAGTAGCGTCGAAGAATGGTACCACCCATGCCCCCCATCCCTGAATGCCAAGAGGTATCAAATGTCATTAGATGCCAAACGTATTCCTTGTCAAAAGTGGGGCCGCCAGCCCAAACTTGATTCGTGCTGCCATCCGCTGGACGAATAATGACAGTGCCATACATACCCATCTCAAAGTGCTGATGAGTATCTACATGGCAATGATACATATAAGTACCGGCATGAGGAGCAGTAAATGTATATGTGTAGGAACTTCCCGCTCCACCCATACCACCCACTGCAAAGGATGTTGCAGGTACACCATCATTTTGCTGATCCACGTCTAATCCATGAAAGTGGATACTATGGGGCATCATGGAGTTCAGGGTCACACGAACTGTTTGACCCTGATTAGCCTCAATGACGGGACTTGGAACGGTGCGATCTCCATTAAAGCCACCGCCATTGGTAAAATACCAAGTAGACACAGAGGCACCATTAGCCATGGTCAATGAACCGTTCATGTTAACTGTCACAGATGTCGGCGCTGTAAGATAAGAAAAGGTTCTACCACCTGAGGGTGTAGTGCCACCACCACCCGTTCCGCCACCACCCGTTCCGCCGCCGCCTCTGCGCATCATCAGTGGTTCTTTAAGAATATTAAACATTATAATTTCCTCCGAATTCGTTTCTGGTTCGTGCGCCGTTTATGCCGCATTCATTATGATTAGACCACCGCCTGAATATGAGCCGTCGTTGGTAACGCCAGGCACATAGTGAGTGTGCAGCGGGAACATGCCGGACTGGGTCACGGGCAAAATGACATCCACACATTCGCCCACGCCAACGTATACGGTATCCTTATCGATAACTCGTGTTTCAGGCGTACGATTACGTGTAGCCACCTTGACATGGTACCCATGAAAGTGCATCGGATAAGTGATAATGCCTGTATTGATAAAACGCAGCGCCACATTCTCGCCCCGATTCATGGCAATTAATGTATCGGCATCGGATGGAGTGCTGGGATAGCTCAGACCATTTGCAAAAAAGTAATTGGGTTCATAATTTGCCAAATTGTAAGACTGACCATTGGATATAGCACTGTTGAGTCGATCATCCAGTTCATTCATAACCAGCGTATACTGCCGATCAAAACTGGGGCCACCACTATACAATTGGTTTGCACCGGAAGCAGGTTGCACTATCAACGGACCGGATAATCCCATGGCACGACTCAGCTCCCCATTGACGCCATCAGTATAAAAATAGCTTCCGGCAGCTGGTGCGGTAAAAGTGTAAGTGCGATTGGAGCCGGGACTCACAGAGGGGGTGCCGGCCATTACCCCGGGGATTTCAAAATTAATGTTTCGATCTATACGATTTCTGACAGTGACATTAACCGTGTCACCTTCACGCACAACAAGTCCGGAATCAAGCAAACCCGGGCCGGTTCCATTGATGTCATTAAATCGCCATGTCCAAACACTATTACCGTCAACAAGAGTTTTGAAAATATCTTGTGCGGCCAGTGTTACATTAATCGTTGCCGCATGAGCTCGGTTTGGCAGCATAGCCGTTAAGCCTGCCATCGTAAATGCAGCAGTACCGGCCAGACTGGACTTAAGAAAATCACGTCGTTTCATCATCTTCCTCCACTAGGAATGGTTTTTTTAAGTTAACTACTTATTTAGTTGTTACTGCGCCCCTACCTGACTCTCCTGAATCCAAGGCAACCCCTTTACCGTGCGCAATAACGTCCCTATCCTGATTTGCTGCAGCCTGTTTTAGCTGCCTTGCTTAAAATCTGGACATTCCCTGTTATGGAACAAACTGTTGTAAAATTTAATTATCGAAACAAAGGGGGTGGACTGGGAGGACTAAGAACAATTGTTCGGAATTTTGTTTGGGGAAATATTAAATAGCCCTGCCGGAGGTGCTGGCTGTTATATTCAGGCTGGCATGACTTAAATAGTTGTATCTGTATTCTAATTTTACAGCAGCCACAACATTCTTTTTGGTCGGGACACAGCGAACTGACAACATGATGCCCCTTGCCACGAACATCATAGTCAAGAACAAAAGAGTGATTTTGAAATACTGGATAATTGTCGAATTCGACCGCCGCCAATACAGCCCAAGACGACGCCGCAAACTGAATTGCCAGCACTATAACAAAGAAACGTCTCAACGCCCCCCCAATCATCTACCCTATCCCTGGTAAATTATTTTATTCTTATATTCTAAAATTTATGTTTATATGGTCATAAATAACAGCGATACTCTATGCCTTCATAATGATATGTGTCAATTAAAAAATGTTTTTTGGACGCCGAACATGTCCATATCCATGCTAAGGGGTCAATTGCGTGCAAGCTAATTCAAACTCCTTAGCCAATTGCCAAGGCTTTAGTTGTTCTATTAACATGCATTACGCAATATATTTTAATGCGGCAAGGATTGCCGTGAGCCAATCAATGTACATCAAGGACGATTGCTATGAATTCACATCGGCGCTCAACAACAGGCCCCCAAATTTGTCAGCCACATGATTTTTGCAGGGACTTAAGCCTTGCCCCCGTAGATCTGTATAGGTTGTCTGGATTCAGCATAGTCGAACTCACTGCAGTATTGCTGATTGCCGGCGTTCTCTATGGAATGGTGTCTGGATTATACAGATTGGTGGAACAGACGCGTCTGACCAGTGCAGTCAATAATTTGGTCGCCGCCTTGCATTTGGCCAGAAGCGAAGGAATTGTTCGAAGAAGCCGGATAACCCTTTGCCAATCGGACAATGGAATACAATGTGGATCCACTGATCGATGGGAGCGTGGTTGGATTATATTTAATGACCTAAATAACAATTATCGTCTAGATCAAAGCGAAACCGTTATTCGTATACAACAGGCCCTATCCAAGGAATTTACTGCGCGTTGGCGTGGGTCTGCCGGCTCCAATCACCATCTAAGCTACCTCGCCACCGGTGGCACTAACAAGGTGGGCACGTTCACGTTTTGCTATAGGAACAGCCCCGGAAACGCCAGAACAGTCATCCTGTATCGGAGCGGACGTTTCCGCACATCCACAAAAAAGGCCAATGGCAAACCGCCAGATTGCCCGGATGTTGGCTGAAAATCCCTGTCTTGACCGTGACCGGGCGGGCCAGTACCATACGCGGCCCATTCCCCGGTAGCTCAGTTGGTAGAGCAGGTGGCTGTTAACCACCTTGTCGGCGGTTCGAGTCCGTCCCGGGGAGCCAATCAAGTCAAGGGCCTGGCGAGAGATCGCCGGGCCCTTGGTGCATTTGGA
>Ga0224511_10000282_pt1 | contig 22018 bp, 12 predicted proteins | sample SF_May12_sed_USG_2_FD_169988 | JGI IMG/M metagenome (GOLD analysis project Ga0224511, IMG submission 169988) | Sediment microbial communities from San Francisco Bay, California, United States - SF_May12_sed_USGS_8_1 | ecosystem: Environmental > Aquatic > Marine > Sediment | place: USA...
GGGCGTGGACTTTGTCAACGTGGGGGGGGGGGTAGGAAATCATTGAAAGTGTTGAAGGTTGAAGTAAAGTCATTATTTAGCCTGTTTTGGCTATATTTCTATTAAAATTGTGCTTAAAAGTAATCGCGAGCGAAGCGAGCGACGAAAAATCTGCGATAAATTAGCGTTTTGGGCATAAAAAAAATCATAGGTCCGCGGCCGTTAGGGGGGGCGCGCGCCGGGTGCGCCCCCCCCCCTGGATCCGCTAGTGATGTGTTGAGCAAACAACGAGTACATTACGTCAACCAAGTAATTTATTGTACACCGGCACTGTCAAAATCGACCCGTTAATAATTAAATATGTTTAAAAAGTTAAAAATTGATAATTTGAATAATGTCTGTGTAAATGAAGAAACGGAAAATCTCCATAATGTGTTTCCCCTCATATATCTGACAGCGTCATTATTTTAGCACGAACATGATATCATTGGTTGCTTGTTTGTAATTGCCTGTCTCCCCGTACAAACATTTAGGCTGTTAGATCTAGAAATAGAAATTCATATTTGATACTATTGTTTAGCAACGATAGTTACATTTCTTTTCCCATAAGGCTTTGTATAGATGCATTAGATATTTAGGTAATAATATGTACGCCATCTGTACATGGTGATGTATAAACGAAATACTTGTAGATAAATCGAAATGAGAAAGCAAACTCATACTAGATTTTAATTGGATGTTTTTTAAAACGTGATGTCATACGCCTTTTATAAAAACTAAAACATAATTAAAAGGCATAATAAAAGCACAATACTTGATTTTTTGAAACATGGCTTCTTTGAAAAGTCATTGGTAACAATCTAGGGATGAGGTACGAGGGCGAAGTTGTTGCAGAAAAACTAAATGGTTTGTTAAAGCACGACGAACCTGACAATGTGTGAGAAAGACCTGTAAACAAGGTGGTTTCACAAAGTCCACTAAAGGTACAGATGATTGTATAATAATAAACAATGCCAAATGTGTCTAAGACATGATACATGTCATTTAATTAAATACAAATAACATTTCGTGTCGATCATGGCGTAAAAACAACAAACACAATATAACTTAACAAAAGGTGAATAGTGATTAATACATTTTATTGTTTTAGTTACAATAAAGCAACCCCTATGTATTACACCATAAGTAAATTAAATAAATGCAAACGCAGGTAATACCAGTTGGCCAAAGTACATCTATAAACCGATCCTGTTGTGTTTTTGTCAGTTATTATAAGTTGTCATAATTTCAAAACAGGTTGGCCTACAATTGGCCAAATTATGTCAGATCCGCCAATAAGGAAACGCCCACGCTAGAATGGGGAAGGCACAGCACATTCGTTATTTCTTTCTAAAGTCAAAATCAATCGCGTGTATCATCCATTTATTAACGTGCCTTTTCCATCTTATAAATATGAATGTTATGCCATCTTGTCTGTGCATACGAGTTATTCATTACAATCAAATATCGGCAAATACATGCTGCACCCAAATGCAATTTGCGTTGGTTACAAAATATGTATGCATCCAAGTCAACTATGCATTTTTTCTTAATTTTTAGAAATGTATGTAGAAAAAACACATATGACGTTCAATATTTGGACGTTGAATGTTTAATCGGTGAATCAGGTATAAATTATGTATGCTTTAGAACATGAGCTTAACAAAATAAGAATTATATTTTGGACTCTTCAGAGTGGTATTATACATTTACTTACCTTGGTCATTTTGTTGAATAGGAAAAATCGTTTGTATATTTAACACTATTTTATAAAGTTTATACACGTGAGGCAACGGTGTTTAATAATGTCAGATATAAAAATAAACGCATTTATCTTATTGGTTTACTTATTATTCCAAATATTCCCCCATGGTCCAAGGGGCTCGTCCTGTAATTTAAGATCAGCACAAAATATAACTTTGTTTTGCGTGGGAAATGCCATAAGACACTTCCTTACCAAAAGCAATTACCAAATTTGCAATCACCAACGGATAATGCAAATTATTTACCAGTTTTTATAGATGAGCGTTTTGGTGCCTATTGGGTATTTTAGGGTTGGTGATGTTATAATTTAGTGTTACGAGTACATAAGGCTCATGTTATGGTCACAAATCATCTACAGACACCGTACGGCATCTATTTCACCAAAAACCGTGTGGCTCTACGGCGCTCAAACGGCGCCCGGCTGGCGACAGGAAGTCATTTTTTTAGACATCGTTCGGTGACCAATGAAGTTTAGGTACGGCGCGCGCATGGCGTTTTTAGGGTTATTGAGGGTTGAATGACTACCGGTCGGCATTTGCACACACCGGACGGGCAACGGACGATTTTGGTTAAAAACTGAAACCGTACGATTTCAACGGCGACTGTTCGGGCACCATATGTTCGATGTCTAAAAAGCGCCCGGAGTTTTGGGAAATCTTTTAACAAATTGGCCGATGTTTTATGAGTCGAACTGTCACCGGTTGAGAAGCGGCGTGTATTTGCAGAAGTATATATAGATTATGCATATATATTTCACTTCTAAAGACCAAAAATATTAATACAAAAATATATTTCGCTTGAGCAGCTGAGTATGAATAACATACAATGAGCAATTGCTATTGAATTTTTGCAGTCCTGAGAAAGTGTGGATTTAACCTCTATCACTGTCAGAATCAGTATCATCATTTCTTCTTTTAAAAACCTGTTCCTTTGAAGGAATGATGCGGAATGTTGCTATTAATGTATACATCATTGCACGTGGAAGTTTGTTTCATCCGTCTAAAATCGTCCCGGCTGATCGCTAACAAGCCTACCGGGCACCGTGCGATGTCGTATGGTGCCCGGCCGATGTTATCATACATGTCCGAGTCTAACATTTTGGGTCCAATTGACTATTTAAGCGATATTGAGATTTGGTATTGGTTGAATGGGCTATGTTTGAAGATTACATTTTCAAATACAGAACGAAAATATTCCTATTATTTATGTCAATATCTACACTTTGAAGTAAATGCTGGAGCATCATGAACGGTGTATATTACAAATATAAGGGCGATACATTTTTATCAATACATTTGGGGTTAATTTAATGAGATAATTTTGAAAAGCTTTGTACAGTTTTGTGGGCGGGTGAAAATCCTCTAAAAACCATAATAATTTGATGCATGATTTTGACGTCATTTTACTAAGTGACGTCATTTGAGCATTTGGACCAAACGTCACACGTCGGGTCCCATATACAGACGCAGGCCGGCGCCCGTACGATATGTGACCATACAAGGAAAATTTATTCAAAATCGTCGGGAGCCCGGTCGATTATTTAATTCGCCGGTGATTTGCAAATCGCTGAAATCGTATGGGGTCAGTTTTATTTGTGACCATATTAACATAAGATATAATGATTTCTGTTAAAAAAATGTACGATAATTGTCATACCCACAATTACAGCTTAGACCGCGGGTGAGTTCCTTTAAGCTAAACATATAAACATATATTATAATTTATTACGCCTAAGTTTAGTCTTTTAATCTGTATCAATTATCTCTTTTTCATGTAAAGACGGCCATTATTGTGTTTTCTTTCAAGTGCTAAGATAAGTTCACAAGTCTGTAAATTCTGGTAATGTACGATATTATGTAAATCAACAAAACATAATTCAAGGCCGGTGTCGTTGTCTATGGATCCAATCCAAGTTGTAATCTTCGATTAAATGCATTGATTGTAATTAATATATAGATAAAATGCATGATATATAATAATTAGCAATAACGTGGATGCTTCTAATCTACACAATTACACCAAATTCAGATTGTCTGTTGTATTATTAAGATAACATAAGGGTAAAGTTAGCATATTGGCAATATCGGTTTATTATGCTACTTAAAATATAATTATACTTACATGTAAATACCTACTGTGAAAACGCAAACGAAGCACTAGGTTCAAGAGATTAGTGTAGCAGTTGTTGCTTTTACAAATATAACACACTGTGTTTGTCGAGTTCTGAGAAGATTTTTTCGATAAGCCAAAATTGTTAGTCAGAACGACTCCAGATAAAGTTCAATGTTTGTTTTATTTTGCAAAAAAAAACAATTTTATTAATGGCAGATTGTATACATAACCCATTACTTGAATTTAGGACCAGAACTCTAATCATACAACTTGTATTGATGGCAACACCATTTGTATTGTTAACAATTTCTAAGGCCAATAAACATGAGGCAAAAGACGGTGTTGTGTGCTAAAAATTAACATGGGAAACATATTGTATGGTCATATAAAGAAAAATAAAAAGGGTTTTGAGATCCAAAATACATTGTTGTACAATAGTTGCAAGATGGTCCTTTATTAAACATTATTGATAAAGATGTATTACGTAAACATGCGGATATCGTTTCAACTTGTTAGATGTTTAACTGAAAAACGATTAGTTAAATAACTTTTGCAGTAATGGTTTTCATGTGAAACGTTTGTATACATTTATACTTATTCATCACACTTTTTAAGTGTATTGTTTATGAAAAGAAATTTAGATGATATAATTGGCTTATTGTGTATTATCATTTTGCTATTAAGTTGAAAACCTACCGAATAAATTATTCAATTTTACCATTGAAACAAATGCAACTTTAGAGTTAAAAAAATAAATATGGTCGGTGTTCCTATGTACCCTGTGACGGAGATGAAAACGCTTATAACTACAGAAATTTGTAAAATGAAAAAAAAAAAAAAAAAAACAACAACGAAAATATATTTGTAGACTTAAATATATATGCCATCCCTTTTCTGTCTATTACTTTCTTATCAGTTCTGGCTGAAAACTTCCAAGTCGGCATCTTAGGGAAATACTGTTGATTGGACAATACTTTGGCGGGAACAAACTATCTTGCTGGAAGGTGTTAATATTGGTGCGTGGAAAGCCAGTGAGATTTCCATATTGTTGTGCTTTTATTAAGGACATGACTACCATGATGGCAGCCCTGTGTTTTATTTCTTTATATATTTATAGTCCTTGATATTCAGCACATAGATGGCTTGGGCACTTTTTGTGTTGAGAAGGTTCACTAGATCTACATTGTAAAGGATCACGTTTTCATAATACCCGATCATGTGAGTCTAGTCCGTTTGAAACTCTGTTTAGGCTTTAAACACCGAAGTCTTACTTTACTTCTCAAAGCATGTGTGAGGGCTTTGAAGAACACTCTGTATTTCAGACCGATGGGTAGTTTTTTTTTATAAATCATAAATGATGTTATTGACAAATGGCTCAACACTAAAATAATTTGCATGGCATTGCCCGACGGGTCCAGCTACTGAAAAACCCAATTTAGCAAACAAATATAGAAATATTAAAACATGTATTAGTATACTTACATAAGTATTTGAAAAATAAAATCTACTTGCATGCCAAATGCAGTGTTGTAAAAACGTCATTGCAATTATTTTTATTGGATGTTTTGTGACGATCTAATTTCTAGAACTATATGGATGGCAACTGTACACACGTCATGATCTGTGTTATGACTCCTGCCTGTTACTGTATCCTCGCTATGCGTTGGTGAGGTTATGTCGACCTTGTGGAAATGATAAAAGAATGAAAATGCAAACAATTAAAGATTTAAAGTACTATTTTGACGTCACGTTTACCTTTATATTCTGTATTAGTAAAGCAATATTGTGCAAAATTTTAGCCGAATCATGCATTTTTTGGGAAAAGCATGAAACTTGGACCATGTTTTATTCAATGTATATAAAGGTTAAAAAGAATGAGACCCCGCGGATTTTGAGCCAGGAACGCCCGTGGCGGCCATTTTAAAATGGCCGCCATAAAGTAAAAAAAATCGTTATAGTATTTATTATTTCACAAAAAATGTATGTTATTTGTTTTTAAATGCAATATTTAGTAAAACAATGATCTAATATACATTTATTATTAATAAATATTATATTGTAATATGCTGTTATACCAACAACAGCTGCAGCAGCAGCAGCAGCAGAAGCAGCAGCAGCAGCAACAACAACAAATATATTTTATACAAAAAAAATTGTTTTAATTAACTTTTAATGTCATATTCTAGTACAAAGTAGTTAGTTACTTACTGCAGTTATTTTAATTATGAAGCAAAAATGCTTCCTCTGCAACATTAATTTCCATGCAAGTAATTCAACAGTTAAAAATGTATTGAAAGCTTGAAACCGATAAAAAATTAACATAATATGTAGACCATAAACGGCTCATCAAGGAATGAAATGCAAACATTTGTTTCAGAACAAACAAAGTTATAAATGATTACTATGGCCTTGCATGGGAAAATCGTCGGAATATCACATCCTCTTATGCTTTAAATATTGTGATAAGCAAAATAATTATGGAAATTTAAATATTATACATATATCGTAGATACTAAAATCGCCGCTATTTCAATATACTAGTTTTTCATTTATTTTTATATTTATCTATTTATTAGTCGGGTATGCACGTTTTCAGCTTTCTAGAAAACTCGAGATATTGCGCATAAGTTTTATGATTGCTTGCGAATTTAGTAATGGACCAGGTTTATTGCAATCTGTATCATTTTTGTTTCTGGCCGTACACCCTATGATCGCCGGGCTAACGATCTTGAACAGATAACAGACAGATTAACATGCAGCTTACATTATTGCAAAATTTACATGTGTCATCAAGTTGTTAAGTGTTTTTTTCACATTCGTGATACATACATTATCATAGGTAAATGGGGGTGTATTGTAGGCGCAAACGCATATTTTTTGTTTTAATAAACTATTTATAAATACGGTTCATATTTAGAATTTCAAATTTCTGTAGATTCTTAAAGGAAACAAATACCGTTGGATATGGTAGTAAAGGGTGTAAAACATACTTTAATTTTCACATATATGAGAGTGACATCCCCCGTGCGGGTAAGGGTAAGACGGTACAAAGTACGCGAAGCGTCGGTACGCAATGCGCAAAAATCCTGTTATATCGTACGCAAACATACATTTTTACTTTAAAACGGTCCTATTTTCATCAAGAAACACAACAAACGTGACTAATAAAGTCAAATTGCTGTTATGTTTTCGCCTGCTAGATTCGCTCGCGGTTTTTGGGGCCATTTCAGAATTTATAAACTTAAATATTGTTTTTGGGAAGTCGAAAACTACGAAATCTAATGTTCAAGCAAACACATCAAAGCTAACGTTTGCAAGAATTATTGTAAATGTGCATGCAAAATACTGTTATCTTTATGTAAGTGGAAACGCCAAAATAATGTTTTGTTGTTAAACACTACACAGTATGCGAGGTCAAAAAATGGCAGTAAGCAGTACACAAGGCCAAAATAGGGCGGTATGCAGTAAGCGAGGGGGAAGAGGGTTATCACCCTCATAGTCATATACAAGTATGACAATATACGGGAAATTAAAATTATAAATGTTATTAAGTTTGGCACCTGGCTGTAAACTTATAGGTACATTTCGTTTTGCTTACTGGAGACAAGCTACTAATTTGGTCTAGGATTATCAAGAGTAAATAAATGCGGACAGTTCATTTGTTGAAATTTAAGATAGTTTTTATAATTTACTCAAAAACCTCCCCTCTTAAAAGGCGATGTAACAAAAAATGTGTAACAATTTCAAAATGCGTTTAATAGATACATGTAATAGATAATACAAAATTAATGTTTTGTAAAAAAAGAGAAAAAAACCCAATTTTTTGTTTCGTAATACAATTCAAAAAATGAAAATAAAATAGAATAGGCGCATTGAATGTTCAGCCCATCCCCAAGCTGGCCCCTAACGGAGCCTACCAGTGGACAGCCATTGCCCAGGGCTGCAACACAGTACCCGGTCTTGCGAGGTCACATCGCTTCCTTCTTTGTGCAATTCGGTCTCAAAGATAGTCAAAAGGCCTATAGCCCATATAGAGCCCCAGGCCAACTTTGGGGCTCCAGATGGTCAACCCATCCCCAAGCTGACCCCTAAGGACCCTATCAGTGGAAAGCCCGTGCACAGGGCTACAAGTCAGTACCCGGGTTTGGGCCGTCACAAGTCTTCCTTCTTGGTGTAAATTGGCCCCAAAGTTGGTACAATATCCCATATAGGGTTCATGTCTACTTTGGGGCTCCGGATGGTCAATCTCACCCCTAACCAGCCCCTAACGGACCCTACCAGTGGACAGCCCTTGCGCAGGGCTACAAGCCAGTACCCGGTTTCGGGCGTCACAAGTCTTCGTTCTTGGTGTAAATTGACCTATCGACAGCCCGCCCTCTTGTCCTGATCTTTATGATTTCCGCATCGCTTGCCAGAATTCTTATTTTAACATGAAAGCCATATCGCTCCATTATGATATTACTGACCAATTATCGGACTAGGTGATGAAAAAAGCGATTTGCATATGCACGATTGACAAGTAAATACAATAGATGGCCCGACAAATCTGGTCCGTCAGGACCGCATTTTGGGCGGGCTGTCGATAGGTCAATTGGCCCCAAAGTTGGTACAAAAGCCTATAACCCATATAGGGTTCCAGGCCTACTTTGGGGCTCCGGATGGTCAATCTCACCCCTAACCAGCCCCTAACTGACCCTACCAGTGGTAAGCCCATGCGCAGGGCTACAAGCCAGTACCCGGTTCTGGGCCGTCACAAGTCTTCGTTCTTGGTGTAAATTGGGCCCAAAGTTGGTACAATAGCCTATAGCCATATAGGGCCCCAGGCCTACTTTGGGGCTTTGGATGGTCAACCTCACCACTAACCAGCCCCTAACGGACCCTACCAGTGGACAGCCCTTGTGCAGGGCTACAAGCCAAATCACTGTTCCACAGTTATATATTGTCTACACAACAAATATAAATATAATTATAAACCTGTGTTGTATTATGATTAATCAAACCATAGAATGTATACTGATATCATCATATTGTTGCCATAGCAACTATATAATTTTAATAATTATCTATATATTTGTTGTAGAATTCATATTAAATGATTTTATTACATAACTTATATCACACTATACAAAAATGGGTCATAAAGCATTATTGATAAAAAAGTTGGCAAAAACTCTAATAAAGGTACACTTCTTGGCGGCCATTTTTAAAAATGGCTGCCACGGCGGCCATGTTGGATATTTTGTCGGGGTCTCATTCTTTTTTTAAACAGTATCACATAAGAAAGCTTTGTGCCAAGTTTGGTGCTTTTCCCAAAAATAGCACGATTTTTGCACAATATTGCTCTACTATATGTGCAGGTGTTACAGTCATGACTAATCAAGCGATGAAAATTTTCCTTTGTATTAACACTATAAGTTTTTTTTTAATTCGTTGCATTGGAGGCATATCAACTTAACCAAATCGGTGTAGGAGATAAAATTCTCATTTTGTTTTGCAGTGATCTTGCAGATCTTTTTTAATGTAATAAACAACTTACTATAAGATTAGGTTGTGAAGCAGCAGCGTTAGTTGTTTCTTCAGTATCATACACAAAAAAGAAATTTAATACATTTAAAACACATTAAATAGACTTTATCTTACAGCACACGCACTGGAAATGCATAATAAATAGATAATACTGTAACGACTGTGACAGCTAGAATGCTTTTCGTGCTGGTTCATTGATGAACAAACGCGACCGTGCTAATTTTCACGACGTTAGCATCAGGCAATATCACTCTGTTTAAAGTTAAGTTGGTTCTGTTTCAACAGAGGTAATATAACGATCGTAAAAGAAGTACGAACTCGTTTCTATTTCATTCTGTTTGCCAATTTGGCTGAAATTGACTTGTTAACATGTTAAGAGGGAAATATATCGCAATGTTATTTTGTTTTGGATTAAATATGATTGCGTGCTTAAATACCGTAAATCACTATCTAACAAATGCAATTACCTAAAGTAGCAATTACCGAAAAAAAGGTCAAACAACATTTTGCCTTTAATAAAACAGCAACAGTGTACATTGTTCTCAAAGAGAAGAAGATTTGTATTTCACAATTAACCGACTGCTTTTGACGAAACAACAATGGAAACCTTAAAATGGAATTCTGCATACCGGGTTTATGCCACACTCAGAGGCAGGGGAGCAACCATACTTGTTTAAAATGATGGATGTATTTTCGTTTTTACGACAAAAATGTACTACAATAAAAGGTTTTCAGGTGCATGCACAATCTGCCGTTGTTTAGGGGGAAGGCGGGGTAAGTTGAGCATAGGGGTAAGTTGAGCCACCCCCTCTTTCTCAGTTAGAAAGGTAAAAACCGTCAAGGAGCTATGCTTTAAACATGTCCAGTCACATGGCCTTACCACCCACCAAATTGGTTTCTAGAACCATGAGAGAACACGTGAGAAAAGAAGGAAAACTCGAATTTTGTCACATAAAGTGAAAAATCGTGAAATTGACAAGGGTTAACTTATTCCCTCCACTCTTATATTATGAAATCAATTTCATTTGTTTTTGTGATGTATATGGTTGTGATTTCAAGTAATCAAAGTGAATTTTATGTACTGATGTTAACACAATGTGAACATTTTTTCATCAGTAAGTCTTTAGAGCTGGGGTAAATTGAGCCATTCATACTGGGGCAAATTGAGCTATCTTTTATTTTATCCCTGCTGCTGAAACCTTTAAAACATATAGCTTATGAGGTACTTTAAGCTTTATTAGATGACTAATAATGCTGTAAAATCTATAAAAAAAACACCAAAAGGTCACTTACTCACAGATTCGACCCTCGTGTTTGGTAAAATTAAAAGTTCATAAGGTCTGAATATGAATGAACTTAGCAACCTGTTACAATCAAACCTCTCAGATTTTTATTTAATCATTTTCATTGATCAAGATCTATATAGTTTCTTTACTTTATTTCATAATGTTTGGGCCTAAATTGTTTTGATTTTTATATAATACAAGTATACAAGAAAAAGATAAAAAATGTTAAACTACACAGAATGTCACACATCGAGCACATGCAGATGTTGCCGGTGGTCAATGTTCGAGGGGCATCCAAGCCAGTATTTGTCCCAGAAACAAAAAATGTGGCACTTGGCAAGACGAATGTTGTTGTCTTTAGGCAACCACGGACTAAAGGGTTGGGATTTCAGTCGGGTGTTCTGAACAGCTCAGATAAATAACATTTGTCACAACTTACCCCGGAGGGTGGTTCAACTTACCCCAGAGGTGGGGTAAGTTGAGCAATCAGAGCGACCAATTTTAATTATTAACTGTGACCATAAGAAAAGTTTTTTCAAGATAAAATATGGAAATATAGGTAAGCAAAAGATTATATTTCATGTTCAAATACACATTTTGGCAAAACAATTAAAACTAATCATTTTATGATAAATAAACCAAAAAAGTGCTCAACTTACCCCGCCTTCCCCCTACTGTAATAATTTATGTGGCTTTAAATGACGGTTACTGACCTTTTTATTTCTGTTTATCACACGCGTAGTTAAAACGACTTTTAGTATTTAGTGGTTATCCAGCGAAATGAGAATAAAAGTCACCATTTGTAAAGAAACAAACAATGCGGGCATACACTATTTACTTGTTAAACACGCAACCTAGAGTTTTGGAAATTCTGCACTTTTTCTTACAAATTAATACATAATCGACCGAACCTTTTGGAGGATTTACACTGAACAACTGTTCTAAATGGTAACTTTATATAAAGTGGAATAACTTCCGTATAATTAAATTGAAAAAATAATAAATGTGTCGAATATCAAAGCATAGTTTATTATAAGTCTGTTGAAATACGTTTTGATAAAAACAAATTCACAAATGCACGTGTGTTGAATTCGATCTTTGACTCGATTTTAAGAGTCACAACCACTTATTAAATTATTTCAAAATCTTTAGTTTGCAAAAAAGGATCTTCGTTTTGCTAATTTTGAAAGTACGAGTATAAAAAGGTATGGCTGTCAAAATAATTTCTAAAAGAAATCACGTGTGATTGAAACGTAAGTAATTTAAACGACATTTGCTGTCTAAATCAACGTTGCACCGGTTATTTGTTATGTCATTATTTGAGTAGATTTTTTTTTATAATTTCTTTTGCCTTTCAAGCGGTGAATTGTGATAGAAAAACAACTATCAAGCTATTGTCTCGCCTAAAGAGACGCATACAGTGCAATCCATTACTTAGAACGCGCTTTTTTGTTTTACAAATGTTTCTTTAACATGAGAATATTATGAAATTTGGTCTGCTATTTTTGTTAAATTGATTCTTTTGACAGAACAACAAGTACAATTTGAAATAACCTTAATATCCCATATATTGATACTAATGAGGTGACCAAGGATGATGCATCCGCGACGTCCGGTCTGATAAAAAATGTCAAAAATCAAAATGTGTAACAAATTAATAGCTTGCACAACACTGTTCGTTAAATAAACTTGTTTGTTGATTTTGATGGATAAACTTAATGTTTTGGTTGTTTTTATTTTAAAAATAAAACCATTTTTTTCTACTTGAAAAGACATGTGTTTGCAAAATTTTAATAATTAAATTTGTATATTTTAATATACAAAAATCCTTGTTACTGAGACAAAATGTAATATAATAAACTGTTATTATGCAACGATATACTCTGTAGAACATAACACACCAATTTCAATTATCCGATTATTTCAAATGGTGCCGTCACACCGGAAATGTGGAAATCAGTAACGATATAACGGCACAACACTACGTGCGGGTAAACTGGCTAAACGGATTTCGATACGAAAATACGTATAAAACACTTCAAACATTTCGACGAAATTGGTTTTGTAGACGTCGAGAAAGAAAGCAAAATAAAAGTGACCAATTAGAAAAAGTGTTGAGTGTTTGTGTCCATAGTTTGCGTACATGTTTCCTAGTTGACACAATATTATTGGTTCCTAATAATAAGCTCATCTCTCTTACAATTTAAAAAAGGAAGCTTAAGTTGAAGTGAAGGGGATATTTAACTCCTTAACAATTGAATATGTTTAAAATAAATGAAAAAAGAAACACAAGCATACCTTTTCGTAATAATTTTCAAAATATGTAGTTTTTTGAAGGGCCCAAACATAAGATTCATCAGTTTCCAGCCTACAACTGTGTAACCTGACTTTTGTGAGTAACTACTCTTGACCTAGTTGCTTCAATTGATTTTCGGATTGTCGTATTTATATAAAATATACGAAAAACAACAACACAATAATAACATTTGGTTAAAGCAACACTATTCGATTAATGGTTTTAATTAGATATGTTATTGTAAAGGTTAAGACATTTTGGCTGAAACAATAACATTATTATTAACAGTATAACTGACATTTAAACTAATTGGATAGTTCCCCAACTGTCAATGAAGATCATTTCTAACATTACATGTTCAATTTTAATCCTATAGATTATAGTTATGATGTCAGGTGACAATCTGACCTAGTAAATACAAAATAAAGCGTACTTTCTGTTTGTGATAAACCTGATCACACGAACTAAAGGAAAGTACATAAATGAGAGGATATTGAAGTTTTGTGGAACTATGCATTGTATCATTCACTTTTAGCCAACACTGCTGCGGTCTCGGTTTTGCAACAGAACAACAGTACTCAGAAAAGCGCCGTGGTTGCGTATTATATATAATGATCCATGGTCGGATTTGGTTTACACATTATATAAGGCACGCTCCATTACGTGACTAATAAAGTGTAATTTGATAAGAAAACGTCGAGGCTGCGAGGGCGTAATTTGAGCTTTTCAATGCACACTTGGGAAAAATTTCCATCTCCGACAATTGTAAGGCAAGCGAAATTCAGTCAAAATAATTATTTCGGCACAATAACAGACCATTGCATCAAATAATGTCTCTCAGTAAATAAGTAAGATGAAATGGTAGAATGTTCAGTCGACTTGTTTATTGATTCATAAATAATGACACTGTATAAATGTGTATACCGTTATTTGAACTATGCTTAGAAGCATAGCGTTTCGTGCTATGATTATTAATAATTTATCTGTTACGCTGTTCTTGAAGTAGCATTTGTCGTTTTTCATTAATGAACAATTTGGAAAAAATATCTTTCTCATATACTACGGGTCACAAAAGTATAATGAATAAATAAGAACGTTTGAGTAAAACGTTGTCTGAGAGACGAAAGGCTTCCCAAGAATTATACAATGGCTTAAACTTATAAAATAAATAACGACGCCTATTTTCAAGTAAGTGAACTTATAAGGTCTAATAAATATATGTTTGAAAACACTTTTTCACGTTTAAAATTAGACCCTAGACAAAATACCCAAGTACAAACTACCCTTTTCAATCCAAGCCTACAATACTTCCTAAAATTACTATGTAACTGTACGATTGATCACACGGCATTATGGCGCAGACTGGTACGGTGATAACACAATAATATGGCGCAGACTAGTACGGTGATAACACGACAGTATGACGCAGACTGGTACGGTGATAACACGACAGTATGACGCAGACTGGTACGGTGATAACACGACAGTATGACGCAGACTGGTACGGTGATAACTTGACAGGATACCACATTCTGGTACGGTGATAACACGACAGTAAAGCGCAGACTGGTACGGTGATAACACGACAATATGACGCAGACTGGTACGGTGATAACACGACAATATGGCACAGACTGGTACGGTGATAACACGACAATATGGCGCAGACTGGTACGGTGATAACACGACAGTATGGCGCAGACTGGTACGGTGATAACACGACAATATGGCGCAGACTAGTACAGTGATAACACGACAGAATGGCACAGACTGGTACGGTGATAACACGACAGGATGGCACAGACTAGTACGGTGATAACGCGACAGGATAGCGAAGACTAATACGGTGATAACACGACAGTATGACGCAGACTAATACGGTGATAACACGACAATATGGCGCAGACTGGTACGGTGATAACACAACAGGATGGCACAGACTGGTACGGTGATAACACGACAGGATGGCACAGACTGTACGGTGAAAACTTGACAGGATACCACATACTGGTAGGGTGCTAACGCGGCAGGATGGCGAATACTGGTACGGTGATAACGCTGCAGGATGGCGAAGACTGGTACGGTGATAACGTGGCAGTATGGCGAAGACTGGTACGGTGCTAACGTGGCAGGATGGCGAAGACTGGTACGGTGATAACGCTGCAGGATGGCGAAGACTGGTACGGTGATAACGTGGCAGGGTGGGGAAGACTGGTACGGTGCTAACATGGCAGGGTGGCGAAGACTGGTACGGTGCTAACGTGGCAGGATGGCGAAGACTGGTACGGTGATAACGTGGCAGGATGGCGAAGACTGGTACGGTAATAACGTGGCAGTATGGCGAAGACTGGTACGGTAATAACGTGACAGGATGGCGAAGACGTGTACGGTGATAACATGGCAGGATGGCGAAGACTGGTACGGTGATAACGTGGCAGTATGGCGAAGACTGGTACGGTGCTAACGTGGCAGGATGGCGAAGACTGGTACGGTGCTAACGTGGCAGGATGGCGAAAACTGGTACGGAGACATCTGTCGGCAGTATGGCCATGTATTGAGCACATTCATACCTATTTGAGAAAGCGAGACACGTCGATGGAGGTAACACTCGTCATTGACGTCATTTAGTTCTGTCGTGCACCGAAAAGCAAGCATATGTGTCTGCTTGAATATTCTTTGTTAATTGTTTATATATTTTGTTAACTCATGTTAGTAGCTCTAAACAAGATAAGCTCCGCTAAATAAGTTGTGTGCCATATTTTACATGTTTTAAATGTCTACTAAGAAATAGAAAAGGGTGTGTTTATTTCCGTTCATTTCTCGTAAAAAGTAAGTACATGTAAATGTAAGGAACACACTTGTAAGTATTCTTTGTCTGCAGCATTTTTTCTTTGATCATCTCTCCAATTTTTATATCTAAGTTAATTCAAAATAAATTGCGCGTCTGTAATTGTAATTTAGTACTTGGTAATCGAATTATCGTGAAGAGTTATGTGTGTTATTGTTGATTGCACAGTTGTTGTCTCGATAACTGTTCACATATGTTTTCCCCACCTGTAAGTTTTCATCATTTCCAGTCAAACATTTGTTGTTTGTATTTGAGTTTTGAAACTCGTGCTAATGCAGTAACATGTCTATCCATTATAAAAAGTCTTAATTAACAAATACTAGTACATTTCGTTCTTACTGCGATGAAGAACGTTCTAATTTTAACAAATGTGTAATTTTACTGGCAATAGTAGTTTTGTATGCAGTACATACGGTGCTGGTGCTGCGCAAGTAGTATTAATTAAAGATGATGATGAGAGATGCCGCTGGATATTTGACTGAAGTAAAAATGTATAATATTCAAGGGTGCACTGGCTTGGTAATGGTGTTAATTTGTGATCGAATTTTATTATCATTATTTTTCCATTCAATGTTTTGTAATGAATGTTTGTCTACAAAACTACCGTATGCGAACAAGTAATGAATTGCATACTTTTTGTCCACAGTTAACGCACCTTTATTTAATTTTAACAGTATTCTGGATTTTAAACATTTTTTTTTAATTTTCTTTATCAGGAGGTAACGTCTAAGAGGCGAATTTCAAAGCTCTAAATTGTTTGTAAAAAGTTAAGGCGGACTACTCATTTGAACTGAACACTAACTTTAGGCAATAGAATGTCGACATCATTTATTGTTATCCACACAATAAAGGTGATTTGATAGTGGTCATATATTACATAACAAATAAAATAAAAACAACATCTGAGAAATAACCAACACATTCGTTTTATTTATCTGAACAATGTGTAATAAAACCGATATGGAATTAGTTTTCGCAGACTTTTGAACGAATACCTGCAAGGAATTTACATCTAAAACAGATTTATTTGACGTCAGTGCACGATACCTTGAACAATATGTTCGATATGGTGATAAAATGGGATGCGTTCACTTAGTTTCCGCAACAGTTTAATGTACACGTTTAATGTAACTAGGCTAGAATTCTGTTTATGCCTCAGTTGCAGCATTCTGGTAACAAGAATTACTTCATCAAAACTGTCTTGGATAACCGACCAAACTATTATAAACATATAAACATTTGCTTATATACAATTGTTACCCAACTTACTTTTAAATGCCCCCGAGTAGATTTTTGTACTAAAATACCCTTTTCAATGTTTTGTAAATTGTCTAACGTATACGTGTTATTTGATCGATTTATTATTGTTCAAGTGGTACACACTAATACGAGAGTGACATATTGTGGGAAATCCACCAATGTCGGGCTTAATTGAGTAATGCGAGTTGAGTGCAATATAAATAATGTAACATAAATAATCTGTTCACATATTAACGAATATATCACATTTCAAGTTGCTGTCATGGTCCTTTTGCTACGAAGATGCACTAACATCCGATGGGACGCATCTATGTCTGCACCGTGCAATAAAGATGTAAGATATCATTATGCGGTAAAGCGGAAACCCTGAAAATACAGATATATCTTAAATATTTGCAACACGAAGGACTTGTGACAAGCTAACTATCGTCCATTATTTGAATGATTTCAATAAAATACTTTATGGCTGTTTTCCCACTAACTATATTATGAATATATATATTTTCACACCTAACAGACCCTTGCCCATTAAAAAAATCAATTTTAAAGTTTTTCAAAGGTTGATAATCTTACGATTATTTTTACAGTTTGTCAAAAATTGTTTGGAAGAATCTTCCCTCATAATGCACGGCGCGTTCTTGTTGTAATGACTATATGCATCATGATTATCCCGATGGGCGTGCATGTATAAAATGCCATGACTGAAGCATTTATTCATCGATGCATCAAATTGCGTTGAAAGAACCGTCCTCTAGATTGGGTTATATGGTGCCTAAAATAAGTGTTACGTCCCGTAGGAAATCTGTGCACATATAAGTTATCCATTATACAGACATTTCGCAATACTCATCATCACATTTACATAACAAATAAACTTGGGGAGAGCATTCCACCCAAAATGCACGTAATTTTTAATAAAATTGAATTTGAATTTGTGAAGTTTAATATTGTTATAAATTAAGCGTTTAGAATACCAAATGTCTGATTTTTTTTCTAGAAAGGAAATGTTGACATAAATGTCTAGTAACATACATCTTCATATTACAATAACGTATATATACACTCTTAAAATTAATTGCTATAACTAGTACCACCGATAACATATTCGCCAATAATTGGTACGGCTGAATGACCCCACAAAGCCTTTTGTTATGAACAAATTACCATACATTACCACACAAAGTACGTTTTGTTGCAGCGCAAACATGGTTTAAGAACCAAATAATCCCCATTGACCCTACAAAGGCGGTAACTCAACATTTGTTGGAAGAGTCTCATTTATTATTATGAAACATTTTACAAAACCATTTAAAGGTTGGTGTTTGTTTTTTGTTTTCCTATAGCGTCCTCTTTGTATATAAAAATAAGAAGTATAAGGCATAATAGAAAAGTATAGAAAAGATTCTTAAAGTGAGAATGTTTTTCGTGGTGGCTCATTGACCAGTGTGTCATTCACGATCAGCCGGCACAGCTACTGCTTGGACTTGCCATTGTCTTGGTCAAATATGATTCATGCAATCGAAAACCAGTTCATACGGATTGAAAACTGACGTATATTAGTTTTGACATAATTTTTCGTTGTCGTGGTCGGACGACTTAGTTTACACTTGGTATAAAACAAGTTTCATGACGAACCTAATAAAGCGTATATTGGTAAGAACATATCCTGACTAAGAACGCGTCATTTAGTGATCTCCATGCACACTTTATTGGTGAATATTCTGTCTCGACATAGGTTAAGAAAGTGGTATTCAAATAAATGTATGATTTCTGCAAACATAAAAAATATTTCCTGCATTTTATCTGTTATATATCTACGTAATTCATGTACTTTCATTTGATATAATTCATATGAATACCTAGGTCAAAAACCAAAGAAGCATCTATATAAAACAAACGTTAACCACTGCAAACATATTTTATCTCCAAGGTGCCGCTTCTATAAATTGCTTAATACGATAAAGTCAATAAATAATTGTTTAACACAACGCATTTTCAAGTCAACAAATACAAAAAAAGTGTTTGAATAAATCATCATTAATGTTGTTATATTATTAGTTTCAGGATCAAAACATTTCTCCAGACAAACAAAGACTTAACTACCCGTTTTGTAATAACGACCTCAGGGTACTTCCTTTATTAAATATTTGTTTGTATGACCGTACTCAATGTATAATTTCTATATCAATACATGGGTGTTCAAAAAACAAACGCAGTGCGCTTATAAGTTTATTGAAGAGAGACATTATAAAGAGTAACCCAAGCCCTGGAAACTGCCTTTCCAATCGTGCTTGACAATTGCAAAATTAAGTGTAAATTAATATAACAAATCGTGTGATTAAGTAGAATTACTGTGTACAATGTATACATTTTACATTTACATATAAAATAAAACATATATTATAAATGCTATTTTACTGATGATGTGCACGTAATACAGTAAACAAAATTGTAATTCAAGAGATAATATCAGTATGTTCGAACTCTCACTATTTAGTTGGTGTCCTACAGATTTGGTAACTTGGTTTTTAAAATAAGTGTGGTGTCCCACCAGCTGTAGCAAGTTAAATATATCTAAGAAAAAGGAATAGTCATAAGAAAGTATAGTTCTAAAAGGTACGGATTTTGTGCAAAAGTGTGGTGTTGACATTAGCCTGCGACAGCTGCTTGCACCCCATCTACTTGTTAGGTGCATGGAGGTCATAGTGGCTGTTAATTAGGTCATATCGCGTCAGCCTATTCCCGGGACGATTACCCGACCCTAGCTTAACACGTAAGGGGGACACATTTTACTATAACACAAATAATGTGGACATGCCAGTGTTCAACACACCATATAATCCATTAACACAGAGGACCATACTAATATAACTACACAGTGATGTAATACGGGGCAACATTTGAAAGCCGCCATACCAACACTAGACCACAGCTGTTTAATATATCTGTGAAACTATAAAACTCTACTAAGTTATTTTAGTTTTTCGATTTGACGAATAAAACATACTGAAACCTTTAAAATGGAATTCTACATACTGGTTTTATGACCCATTAAAAGAGCTTAACACTCTTTTTTTAATTGAAAAAAGGCTGATAAGCCCGGTAATAATCGGCTCTATAAAATGCATGTGCTTGAAATAAAAAGGAGGGCTATAAACTATTTTTGTAAACAGTTACACATATCAAGGTTTTGTTCGACATTAATCATGATTGCGTATTTTACAACCTCTTTATAACCAAATGCAATAAGCTAAAGTAGCATATACCGCAGAGAGGTCAAACAACGTTTTTCCAATGTAAAACATGTTATGTATGGGGTTAAACTGTTTTGCTGAACAACCTTTTTTATTCGGCAATCTAAACCTAAACGTAAAATAGAAACTTACTTCTCGAGGTAGCGATTAAATCGCGATGTTGGATAAATGGACGAAATTGAATATTACAATAAATGTCCGAAGTAACGACGCTGGACTAAAATCAGTGTGACTGACATTTGGAACTTTGTTATCTATTATCTTTGTCGAATATTTTACTCATGTCTTTTAAAACATCAGTACATGCGGACTTTAAAACGCCGAAGATCCGTACATTTTACATAATTATTCATTGCCAATATCGAAGGATTTAGTTTACACTTCGTATAAGACGTGTTACGAAACTAACTAATGAAGGGTAAATTGATAAGAAAACGTCGAGTCTGAGAAGGCGTAATTCCACATTTTGAAAAATATTCCGTCTCCGACAATTGTAAGTCGAGTGCTTTACAGCCAAATAATTTATGCCAGAAACACACAAATGTATGCTTATATCTGTCATGTCGCTCATCAATTCCAAATGGATTACATGTACTGGCAGAATATGAAGTTGAGTAGCAGTCATAAGCTGTAAGGGTAAAACAAATTGGGTAACTCGGATCATTAGTATTTTATTGGATATCCTAAAAAAATTAATCAACCATAAAAACAGTCTGTCATATAATAAAAGAATACTCTAGCATTCTTACCTATCAAGCGCAAGTGGGTACTCAAACACTTATTTTTGGCCTACTTTTATTATACATGTTTATGTTATGTTCTTGCTTAAGTTGTTTTCCGGGAAATTATATAAACTCTCGTAAAAAGTACAAATGCATACATATCGATGTAAGACAACCTTTGAGCACCGTAGTAATATAATAAAACCTCAAGTTGTATGTTTATGTATAAAATTCACAAGCAATGATATAACGAAGCACCTTGCATGTGTTCAAGTTTTAAAAATGATATTCTTTGACTATATATACTTACCCACAAAAGAAAGTATACACTTAATAAACGTAGGATTTATTACTAATGCTTTGCAGTACTGATGTAGAAGTGTGTTTGCTATTGGTTACAAAATATCTGTATATGAAAACGACAGAAAGGAATTTCAAAATAAGTTGTAGCAAATGTAATTGCCTTTCAGTAATAACAGGGGTAAAAACGGAAATAACAAAAAAAGGCTTACACCTGTAGATGCATTTTGGTTTGCTAAACCGCTTCAAATCTCATTATTTCGTAATTAAATAAACAAATAAACAATAGAGTAAGAGAATTTTTATTAAAATTACATTTATTTCACATGTCTAATGGTTTCATTTAATGAGACAAACATGTACCTGTGTGTTTCTTGACTGCGACTGTGGTAATTGGCATTTGCATTGGAACCATATTTAAGTCTCTGGGACAACTCGTGAACGTTTTCCAAGTAAAAGTTATTCTGGTTATGCATATGCCGGAACACAAATGATTTATAATCGAGATTTGGTTACAGATATGAGTGTTTAAGGTTATTGGAGTGCAATGGATTCACATACTTGAAGCCAAGTAGAGGTTTTAAAAACCTTTTATTATTTAAATATATGCCATTTGAAGACGATCCACCTCA
>Ga0224511_10000283_pt1 | contig 22011 bp, 7 predicted proteins | sample SF_May12_sed_USG_2_FD_169988 | JGI IMG/M metagenome (GOLD analysis project Ga0224511, IMG submission 169988) | Sediment microbial communities from San Francisco Bay, California, United States - SF_May12_sed_USGS_8_1 | ecosystem: Environmental > Aquatic > Marine > Sediment | place: USA...
TTATCGTTGGCTAGTGATGAACTATATATGTTAAAGATAGTTAGTAACATACCCATATATCTTTAGTTGACCATTTTGGTACATAATAAAATCACGAGTATTAGGGTGACCACAATGCGGCTGTTATCAGTTTTGAAGCAACGGCGTAGAAGGCGTATTAAGAAAATTATTAAGTATTTGAATAGTTTATGATTTGCTGGTGTTAAAATCAATGTTGTGTTTTATCTTTCCAAAGATGCTTTCTTCATTACTGTTAAGTTGTATGCTCGTGTGTTAGAATACAATGTACCGCGATTACTATAATCTATAATCTAATATAATTTTGCATATTTACCGTGTTTTTACTTATTTAAAATCACCACAATGTACGTACATCTTACATCATATATAAAAATATTGAAGAGGTATAATTTTAGTGCAGACATATCACTTTAACACCCAGTTTCTTGCAGAGAAACTTGTGCATGTTTCGCGCATTTTTCATTTATTTCGACTAAAAGATGTTCCCTAACGGGGGATTGAACCCGAATCAGACACATTGCAGTCAAACACCTATACCACTGCGATACTTAACCGGAATAGAGCTTAATTGATATGAACAGTATTTATTAATGACAAAAGGTACACCTCTGCTGTATAACAAGGTGAAACTTACGAAGATAAACGGATTATTCATAGGTCAGTGCAAGGTCAAATAAATGAGATAATACTACACAAGCTGTACACATCTTAATACAAGAGGCTTAAAACATTTATACCAAAAGGACTGATATTTAAATACCAAAACATGCCACTCAACACAATGTAATGCAACACACATTTTATAAACAATGGTAACTGCAAAAGCCTGTTTTAAATACCGATTTATGTAAATTTTGTTAACGATGATTTAACTTATGTGTTCAAAGAGTTCGCCATTAAATTTAAATACGCAAAATGTCAATAAAAATACATTTATGTATATAGTTTCTAATAAACAATGTGCATAACATGTTGACATAGAAAGCTTTAATAAGGAATTTTACTCTTACATCCTTTGATTTCAAAGAGCACATTTTTGTGTGTTCCGCGTTCGGTAATTACTTAAAATATTTCTACTGTTTACAGACTATGAAAACTCTGAAACGAATATTGTTTTTTAAAACAGTTCTATAAGCAATGTATTTTTTTCACTAGGATTATATTTTTCACGACTAGTGGAGCTAGGTGAGCTAGGTTAATTGTGACGTAAGAACAATAGTGTAATTTGTCTTGACATATTCTGTAAAATAAGTCATGAAGAGTAGACATTGGAATTAAAATTGAAAATTATTTATTCAATTAGTTGGTTCGTACGATCCTTTGGTTTTACCGGCAACATGCTGTGTTTCGAACACCGTGCATTTCTGTTTTGTTGCTGTTCATTAAAGGTTTTGCCTATTTATATTTATTAAGACATGCTACTTAAAACTTTTCGACAGACAAAAGAAAGCAATTAATCGACTTGTAGTCAAGACATACTGTACTTGCATCTACGTGCATATACTAAATATGTACATCACCAATTGTGTATATTCAGTTCTCATCGTTGTGTTTGTTCAGAATTATATTAAATAATATCTCAATTGCCAAATTACCATTTTTGCGCGTTATTTGTACTTTTCACGGTTATGTAGTAATGTACTAAACAATTTACACAAACTAAAATTAAGAAGTTCATAACGGTTCTTTCGCGAAATATAAATACCGACATAATTTTAATACAGTCAAGCAGACGAATGATTATGGCATGTAAGTATCAAGATGAGGGAGTAAAATCCGCTTACTAAATGTTTCACTTATTTTTCCATGCTGTTCTCTCCAGGAATAATACCATCAAAATGACAGTGTTTGTCCGCATGTGATCGCCACCTTATTATTGTGTGGACCAGACATTACATTAGGAAGGATTTTAGGAGCATAATTACTATGGGTTTTTTAAGTTAACGTTATTTATACCCAGTTGTTTTGAACTTAAAACTAATATAATTTTGTTTAACACCGTGCTTTTCCTTAAGACTTTCCATTTTCCTCAGATTATTAACAAGATATTCATTGCCAACTGGTTCCATGTTATTTGAATAAGTTTATTGTGACGTCTTAGACTAGAAATTTATCTTCGTCAAAGCACAGATCACGCTTAATTGCTCGTTTGTTTGCATTACAGTTGATGGTTTCTTGGAATGTTATGTGAAATACGACATGGCAGCAGGCATTGTAATTACATTTCAAATAGTATAATTTAATTTAATTAATTTGTTCCTGCATTTCTCAAAATTACCGCAAACGTGTCATGCTTTGAATTTCGAGTACAACAGTCTACTTGTTTAATGTGTAGTCTAGACACGACTGTAACATGTAGTTAGATGAAGGTCTATGGATCTATTAGGTATTGCTGGTGTAGATAGACAACCCATTCTGAGGGCGTAGTGCAGCATAGGCGGTGTCGACGTTTGCTTATAATATAAAAATACACAAATCTACATTGTAATAATCATTACTAAACAAGAAATAATTTTATCATGTTGTTTATCGTTTGAACATGTTTTTGTAATCAGACAAAAAAAACGCTTGCAGAATCTCATAATGATCCTAAAGCTAATCAATATCAATTACAAAATAAAAAGAAACACAGGTTAGAAGGGATAGGCCCAATTAAGCATAATTCTGTTTTGCTTAAATGTTAAGCACGAAACAAAGAATAAGTTTACATTTAAAACATTCAATGGAATACACTCCACTTTTATTTAAGTGCATTAATAACATTCATGTTTCATGGCTGGAAATCTCATCAGAGACCACAGAAATATTCGATAGTATGATAATGAATGTTAAATAGCATTTTCAGATCATTGAAATAGAAAACATAATTATATAAACAAACTTTTTTAACATGAAAAAAACACAAAAGCCTTTTTACCTGTTGTATGTTAAAACGATCAGACGGTACAAAAGATTTAACATTTATAGGGTAATGTACTCAACAGTTTGTACAAAATAAAATTTAGAAGTATATAACAATGGGTTCGCGAAATACAGAATATAAATACCGACATAATTTTATTACAAGCAGACGAATTATCCTGGCATGTTATTGCTCTATGTATCATGTAGATCGGGAGTATAATCCGATTACTAAATGGTTTACTAATGTTTCCATGCTGTTCTCTCCAGGAATAGTACCATCAAAATGTCAGTGAAAATTACGTTAACCTCGTTGTGTCTGCATGTGATCGCCACTTTATGTTTGTGTGGAACAGACATTACATTAGGAAGGATTTTAGCTGCATATTTGCAATGACTTTATTTGAACTTTATGTAGTTTGTACTAAATTATTTAAAAGTAAAATCTAATTTAATTGTGTTTAACATCGTTTTATTAACAATATATGATTTGCAACATAGTAACAGCTTAAGTAATTATGTCTATTGTGACTTCTTAAACTAGAAGATTGTCTTCATCAAAACAGAACACGCTTAATTGCTCGTTTGTCTGTATTACGGTATATGTGTACTTGGAATGTTCTGTGAAACTTGACATGTCGGCAGACATTGAAATTGCATTTTAAGTTGCAAATTTAATTAGTTTGTTCGTATATTTACCAGATTTCGCCACAAACGTGCCGTGCTTTGCACTTCAAGATCAACAGTCTAGTTGTTAATTTGTGGGCCAATGCACGGCTACAGAATGTACATGTAGTCACAAAAAGTATGTAACTCGACATTGTAAATGATCACTGTCATTTTAGTGAATAAATAAGAGTTAAAATAAGAATTATATTACATCAAGCTGTATATTGCACATACATGTACGAAAAACACACACTTTTTTTCTAAATGTGTGTAGCACGGTGAGTTCACTGTGATGTATAGGAACGAACCTTAGGCAGAACTCTACGCCCGGGTAGCTCAGTTGGTAGAGCACCTGACTTGCAAGCAGAGTATCGTGGGTTCGATCCCCGCCCTTGGGTAAATGACTTTTCTGGCCTGTCTAAAAATGGCGATTTCGGCAGGACCTACACAGGTCTGTCATGGACTTGCTTCAGGTCTGATGTAGCAATATGTCTAAGAAATTCGAGAACGAATTTCAACCTGGTCATGGTGTTCTAAGTGTTTTTAAGTCGTTCTGTGTGTTGGTTTTTTTGTTTCTTTGAAAATCTCTTCAATTTATATTACCTTCATAGTTGAGATACGTCACTTGCCATCTGATCAACATGTATGTTGAGAAATTGATCAACTAGTTGTGACGTTAAATACATATACCATTTATTTTGTTTTAAGAAATAATCAATAAAAAAGAAAATAAAAAAAGAAAAATCCGAAAAACAAAAAAAATATAATTATGTTTTCTAAATGTCTGTTGCGTCATGATGTTGTAAGAGTTTTTGTGTCGTCCCTTGTGTTAGTTTTTGTACGGGCCATTTTGTCATGGTGCCCTTAAACATGACATATCTATATTGTTTACAACATTCTTTGTTTGAACATCTCTTCAATTTATATTAACTAACAATTAAATGATCCAACACATAATGATTTGAAATAGCCAAACATACAATTAAAATGTTTTCACAAATTATAAAAAGAACACGGTTGAAAACAAAACTGTCCCCTATCTGTAATATTTATCATTTTGATTCAGGTTAAATGTTTTGTGCGGTAGAGGCTTATAACGCCAGTTATTTATGTCAGAGACAAAATCATTCCCTTATAAACTTGCATCGCGAAAATCCACTGCCGCTTTCTAATGCTTAACATCATGGAAGATCATTTATTATGATTCAATAATTAACATAACATGGTAGTCATTCAGTTTATTGGATCTAGCAACGAAGAACATATTATAATTAGATGATAGGCCTTACGAATGACCATGACCGGTGTTGGCCATGCGCCCCAAAAGAACACATATAAAATCCCTCGCCACGAACATGTTCAAACTTTTGAAGAGGTCCCATACGCGTTTAGGTCACCTTAACACTCCATATACAGATACGTTTTTTATACTTTTTTAGGGTTGGCAATTACTTATATGAGCTATATTTTTATACAGAATATCTTTTACAAAAAGGCACACCACGTGTGTAATGAATAATATTGATATGAGTTTTATTATTGTAGTATTTTACCGTCAGTGTTTATTACTATACCCTTTTCAAAGATACTTTTCAATACAAGTTTTATGTAACTTCCACATTAGCATCAAAACTTAATAAGTTAATGCAAACCAGTAGACTATAAAACCTATCTGCAAATTCAGAAAACATGCAAAAAGAAGGAATGTTGTTACTCCCGGATAAACTAATACGCGAATCAGACAGCCACGAGACAATAAATGGAATGAACCCGAAAGTATGCGTTGGAAAGCAATCAATTGATAATGCGAACCGGGCGAGCGCTTATGACATTTGCGGTCTTTAAAGGCATTTTAAAACATATTTCATTCTTATGCCGAACGTCTGTGTGATGCAGACGATTACAATCATATAATGTTTTATTTACATAGCAGATATGGCATGATGCATTGAGTTCGTATAAAACATGCAAAACTTAAATAGTGAAACCACTCTGTGTAATTGTTGAATGTTGATTGTCATGTCCATTTTAATGTCGTATTGATACCTGATATTACGGATAAATTGGTGTATCTCATAAAAGATGCATTTTTGCATCATGTATATTTCTATCTCTAAATCCTACGGAGAAATGGTTTTACTTAGGAAATTAAGCAACACAATTCATTTATGCGTTGTATAGGCGTTTATATTGCCTCTTAATACCTTCCATATTTCATATGAGCAATGGCGCACACAGTCTCTTGACAGCTTGATAAATCACTTCCACCGCATCTGCAAGGATACAAGCCCAAACGCAAGAGAATATGGGAAATATTGACTAGATGCGACGTCTTAAGACTTTTCCAGTTAATCAGCTGCAAACGTCTGATCATGATATGAGAAGCACGAGACCAGTGCGTCTTATATATATTTGATTGTTCAGACACACTCAGACATGCATTCGTGTGTACAGCTTGTTATGACAACGGACGGTTGTGTAAATGTTTAATGATTTGAAGATTAAAATAGTATTAGCTGTCATCAATTTGCAAACTGATATTCACTACTTATGCAATGTTGCCTTTACTAAAACAAGTTGTTCTAAATGCAATTAATACTAATGTGTACTACAACATTGTTCGAAGTATGCCTATGTTGTTTGAAAAAAAGCAAGCTGACATTTTGATGTAAGCCAAGTTAACGTTACATTTATTTTCGTCATGCTGTAAATTCTTGCAGAACAAGTTCGAACGCATTGTTTTAAACATTTAATAGAAAACAGACAAAATAGCGACACTTTTGTTTGAACTATGATGCATGCAGTTGCATAACCATTTGCGATTTACAAATATATAATTACTAATCCAATAATATGTTTAACATACTAAATGGAGCAACATTGCCAAGATATTGAAAACACTGTACGACGAATACGCTTCCTGGATAAAAATGGAACAAACAAAGCAAAACAGGATCCAAAAACCTTGTTATAGCCAGGAATTAGACCCGGGATGTTTGGCACCCCAGTCAGATGCTTTACCTGTACTCTACTAAGTTAACTGAATGTATCGAGTGCAGTCAAGCTATTTCACTGTTTCTATATAAGGCATTGAGAAATATAAAAAACAAAGCCGAATTTGCGGACCACAAATTTTTGAATAAAGTATTTTTGTAATATTTTGAGATGCATATATACTTATATTTTAGAGTTTTTCAGTTTTTTGTCTTATATTAACGGGAGTTTGTATCGCTTTTTAAATATGGATAAGTAAAATGTAAACAAATCCGGCTGGCAGATACTGACATAGCATCACACAGCACAAACATCGGACTATAACAAGCATTCTTTTATTCATTTCTTCTACTAGTTTGCACTTATAATAACGTAAGATTGTTATTGTACCTCACTTGTGTTTGTTTATAAAATATCACTTATTTAATTGATGCAATGTGCATAAGGAATTTGAACAACTATCTTGTAACTCAAATAAAGGTTTTATCTAATTTCTTTTTATTTCCCATGAAACCAAAGGTGATCAAACGAGGATTCTGATTGATTAATCGGATATATAGCAATACAGCAATGAGGTTTTTAATAAATCCAGCATCAATGCTTCACCTTTGTGAGCAATTTATTTTTGAATACCTAGATTTATACATAAATTCAGGCTTGCATATGCAGACTCTTAATATTCATTACAAAACCGAAGTGTGCTTCTCAACACTTTTTTAATTTTCTTCAATAAGTGTAAAGTATCTCACTTTATAGTGACACAGCACAAATGTATTTAAGAGAAAGTTGTCATAATTCCATTTCAAATAAAAAAGTGTGTCAATCGTTTTGGAAAACGTATATAAATGATGCTGTGAAAAACAGAAATATCAATTGCTGCATCCACCTAGCAATACGATTTACTTTTACTTTGATTTAATCTTTGTCCTAACACAAAATAAACATATAGATGCATTTTGGAAATACTTCTTACATAAAGGAGTAGCATGTTTGATCTAATGTAACACTTATTTTGCATGAGTAGAAAATTGATGTTACATTATCATAATGAATAAATCTTAAGATAAGTATTATAATTCCACAAACTATTTGTAATAAGGTATTGTACAACTGAAGACGATAATTTTATGAGCTTAATGTAGATGCATCCATGTACTATTATCAAGCAAAGTCTAATATTTCTGGTTACCTTCCACACATACACTTAACGCAAAGGCTTAGAAACAGCAGCAAATTCCACGGAAAAAGGCTATTATAACTGTCTTGCTTTTGTCACTTTGGTTGTTATTTTTGTGATGTTCTAAGAATACCTATATTTGCCAGAAAGTAACGTAGTGTAACATGCACGTTTTGTTTGGCAGATAAAAACACAACCAATAAAACAAGAAACACAACAACTGTTCAAGGCATAATAAAGGCACTTCCATATTGTTGTCACGGCTTCCTTATTTACGAAATGGTATATCCTGGAGAAACTGTACGTTACATCCTTTTCGTATTTCCACATTTCTTAAAGATTATTAAATGAATGTTACCTTACGTGCACAGTTGCAGCACAGTCCCAGTCGGTAATAGGGAACGCCTTTTTATATCTTCGTTGCATGTTTCAATTTCAATTATTCACACCGATTGTGTTTGCATTTCCCTGTCAGAATTCCAGCTAGCTGTGGGAATCCTGTTTGCATATGTTTACTGCTACATTTCTTGCAAAAAAATCACACTTGTTTCTCAATTCTTTCTTTTCGTGATTGCAAACATCATACTTACATTTCTCACTTGTGCCCAAAGCCTTACCAATTCCCGCATAATTTTGATCTCATGACAATCAATACGTCGTTTCCGTGATATTTGCTGTTAGAACTCCAGTATGGCCGTTTGTGATTAATTACAGTCCATCGTAAGAAGGTCAACTTTCGGATTAATTTAACACGAAATTTGATTCTCTGCGGAAAACATTTACACGTGCAAGAAATTACATTCAACGAGTCGTTGTTTTGGTGTTGGCGACATAGTGCTTCCATCTGGGTATTCGACCATTTACAGAGTGGGCTGATATATAATTAAATGAATTGACTGTTGTCTGCAGATGCATTTGAACGTGGTACATTCAACAGCTATAAAGTTATGGGAGTCAAATTAACGCCAAAGTACGTTTTTGTGTTATCAGATACAAATGATAATGTTCAGGCGCTTTTTGTTTTATTGTGTTCTTTTCCCGGATTATCTATTACAGCTGGTGTATTGTGCTTGGGTGGCGGCTTGTCGCCCCGTTCTGCATCATTGTGTAGTTATATTTTTCTCTCGGATCATGGTGTGTATGTTTGCTTATTTTTTAATACCTAGGATCAAATTAACACTTACATAATAATTATATATATATTATATATGTACATTGTATTATATAGTATGTTATTTCTACAATCTATATGTGTAAAATGGTACTAATGTTTAAACAGTATTTAATAAAAAAGTTAATGTATAAAACTTATATTCTGTATGAACATACTTATTTTTGACAATACAAATATAAAACCACATAGTATAGGAATATTTAGAAGCAATACAACACACCACGAGACATTGTGTAATAGTGTATGTAATTGTAAACAACCCACGTACACAGGCCACTAACCATCGCTGAACTTTGTGTTTAGTACTAGTATCACATAGTGTACGCAGGAAACAAAATGTTAAATATATGTCCATGTTTCTATTTAAAACTAAGACGACAGCCATTGGATATTGGTAAAAAATATGTGTAAATTAAAACGCTTCTTGCTGTTTAGTGAATGTTCCATGTGTCATGTAGATTTGAGGAGAAATGTTCAAATTTTAGTTTTCAAAAGGTTTTACTAATGTTTCTAAGCTGTTGTATCCAGGAGTAATACCATCAGCATGTCGATGGAATATTACGTTAACCATATTACCATATTGTGCCTGCATGTTATCGCCACTTAACGATTTGTGGACCAGACAATACATTAGGGGAGCTTTTAGCAGCATTGTTACATTTTGATGTACTCTGGTTGCGTTTGATTTTTTAACCATCCAATAAGCTTTAGTCTTCGGTATGAATACAACCAATTACGTTCTACATGCGTATCAAAGTATAACTAAATATTAACTGATCTCTATCTGGAAAAGCAACTATGATTTTGTATAAAACAGTTAAAGTTTATTCCTTGCAATTTAGGTGCACGTGTAAGTTTAACATCTAGTTATACATTGTAGAATAAAAAATTATTGGTTTATACGTCTTAGTTTAGTAGGCCTACTTTGTCTTTGTCAAAGTACATAGAACACGATTAGGTGCTCGTTTGAGAAAAACTTGAACTATTTGGTGAAGTTAGGCGTGTAAGCAGACACCTTAATTACAATTTTATTTAATTTTAATTTGTTTATTGGTGATGTGCATTTTTCAGATTCCATTACAAATATGTTATGCTCCACCTAATACAACCTAGGATGCGCTTATGTTTGAGGCACGACAAACAATATATAAAAACACATTTAAATACGATAACCGGGGTCGTGTATTTTTTGTTTTTTTATCCATCTAAATAAACATCGTATACATCCATAATAAAAATATCATAGAGAAATGCTGAATAAATATTTTAAATGTTTAAAAACGAAATCAATGAATTAGGATTTTATCAACACAAATTACTTGACAATTTCAAATTCTTCATTTGTCGTACTTATAGTTTCGACATCTACGTCTGACTCAGATAAAACAGAGTGCTTTACCCCCAATTATTAAGTGCAGAGAACAAACAAACAAAACAACTGTAGGTGCTCCAATATCGTCATAAAGATCCGAATGCCTAGAGACAAAAGAAAGTCCAAAATAATACGCTGGAAAACAATTAATTGATAACGTGAACCAGATAAGTAGTCTTTACGCGCATTAATCCACATGCCTATTTCATTCGTCTTTCTTACGTCTTACCACACTTAATGTTTAACCGGAATTGCCTTTTCACATATAAAACACTGTGTGTATAATAAGTGGCATAAACAAATCGCCCGGATATTTCTATAATCTTTTGTCTATGAACACCTGTGTCTTTCACAAAAATATTGTTTACTAAACTTTAATAAAATGTATAAAGTAGTAGCTGCAGCTGATATTTTATTATTAAACGTAGTACACATGATTGTATCTCACATTTGTTGTAAGATTAAACTATTTGAAAAGTATTGATTTGTCTGCAAAATCATACTTGTATGTAAAATAGTTTCAATAAATGAAAGATTGCTATTTTCCCGATGTAAACTTTGTTTCCTCAGGACTGATCCTTTCTAAAATTAAGATTACATGTATGTTTGGTCTTCAAAAGGTACAATTTATAATGTTGGTATCAAAAATACGCACTTTACTGATTATGTACAATGTGGAACCCCTCATATTTGTGTGTTGTAATAAGGAAACTTCGAAACCTACAACGGTCCAGACAACCAGAGAAAGCTAGTTAGGCTTCGTTCAATATAAACTGCGTGACCTGTTGGTGATAACGATTGTGGATACAGCATACAGTGTAATTAGCAATAGTTGTTAATGTAAGTTTGATTTGTATGGTATGTTTAATTCCGCTTTCGTGGTCATGATGCGCCTTATTGCACCGCAGAAAAGTCGCCTTTTAATTCCAAAGAGCAATGTGATTTGCTTCAACGGTTAAAATGTGTCGTTAATGTGATAAACAAGTCGAGTCGGAGTACAAAACAAAGTATGATGCAGTAACCATGCTAACAATGCAACGCACGGCCGACTTAATTACCGTTATGGCACTGTGTTGTTCAACACAAATTGAAAACTGTACAAGCTAACATAACATTCTAGTTAAACGATTTAGCATACACCCTGTACATTATTTAATTGCATTTCTAGATATTATTAGAATTATATATATATATTGTTCTAGGCAGCATTTAATATCAACGTTAAAACAACAATAGAAATGTAATATGATATGTACAAAGGGTGTTTGTTTTCTTTTCTATTCGTATGCGAGGTGACCAATTGACAGTGCTTGACATTCTAGTTAGGCCACACTACTGAAACCAAGTGTTCCGAGTATCACAACTTCTGAACTGTTTGCTCTGCAAACGAAAGGCTGCTTCCTAACATGGGTCAAATGAGACGAGCAACAAAACCAGACTTAGCGTCCTATGCTTTTTATGTTTGTTATAAATAATGACGATTGCACCCAGCGTGGTTTATATTTTCTGTGATAAATAATCATCAAACCTGTTAAATTAACGGATCAAGATAAAAGTATACCACTCGAGTAACAAATGCATCGACATACGATTCCAAATGTCGTTTTTGTGTTAAATAGTTCATATCACAACGGTCACTTAATAAATTAAGCAATTTTGGGTCAGTAGCACTGTCCTCTTAATTCCACCTTATCCATGAGAAAACTGCAAGGGATAACCGAGCAACCTTTTGTGGAATGTTTAGTATTAAGCATAATGAGAGGACATTTGCACTTCCTGCTAGGTCTTGATTCCCTGTCAACCCCCAACCCCTCCCACCCCACCCACCCCATAATCGTAGGCATGCTATCATAACGGTTTTCTGGAAGGCAACGTCACTGTACATACATTTGATATGTTTACATTAAATTGCTAAATTATTCAACCGATATACAAGCAGGGTATTGATATAAAATTGTATAAACCACTGCAAGAAGAGCTACTTTGGTTGTAAAATTATTGAAATGCTTAACCTGTCATACATTTGAAGTTTAAATACTTGAGGACAATATCAACTGTTCCATCATTCATAATCTGAATCCATAATAACGTCTGGTTTACTGTCAATAATAATATAGTTGTGTGTCAAAGTGTCTCAGAAAACGTAAGTGTATAGCATAGATCTTTTTATATGGCAATGTGGTTCGACATCTAGCGTGTTTACTCTGAGTGTTATGCTAACTAGCTTACTCGGTTAACGCATTTGCAAGGAATAAATAACGGTAATGCTTTCATTTACATCAGGTTTTTCAACAGGCACTGCAGGTTAAACGGTATTTATGAATTAAAAAGTAATGTCCGGATGACAAGCCTTTTTATTAAAAAACTATTGTATTATCTCCTTGCAGCGTTTTTGCAAACGTATGTCCCATGTTTGTAAGGTAACACTTATCCGCTGAGGAAAAAAACATTTGGTAATGTACTGAGGATTAAAAAAAATACGTATCCTAATCCATTATACTATCAAGCATTACTGGAATAAATAGAAGCAACATAACTAACCACTATTTTATTGGGTTGTTGGACACAAATCCCACGAGCAGGCCACTAACTTTAAAAAAGATTTGAGACTTAAGGTATGATAACAATGTATGTGTAAAATGCTATGTACCTACCAATTTTCCGCAAACGACTACGACACAAACAAATTGACAAGAGATACACACACATGTGTTTAAAATTCAGCGTACCATGAACAAGGATAGTGGCTACGTTATCCACATAATTAATTTCAAGATCATTTTTATCGCCTGTGACACAAACGCAATGTTCTGGGCATTTCATGGATGGTTACATTTAGAATTTTGTTAATGAACTGCTCTCTGGTTCCTAATATTTTCTTTCTTGTCTTAATCACAGTGTGTACCAGTTTATAAAACATGTCCGGGAAGATTTTCATTTACTTATTATGCCCAAAAGGGATTTAAACAATTACTCGTGATGTGGAATAAATGTTTCTACAATTCCCAAAACAATGTTCATTAAACAGCATTCAGTGTTTATCAAACCAGTTTTCTGTAGATTCATTGGCGATAAAGCATTAGAAAGATTGTTTTCAATCAATTCAGCATGTAATATTTATACGCTCTTAAATTTTGGTTCTTATGTCAATTTTTTTACACGTTTGCTTTTTGCTGCCTTTTCAATTTAATTGTAACACATCGTCGCCTCATGGTTATGGTTTCATTATGTACACGCTTCATTCCAATACTGATCACGTAGCCGAAATGTTCTGATAGTTCCAATGACATTTGTCTCTTTCGAATTATAGTGTGGCAATAGTTCTAGATTACAAACCAGTTTTGTTTCAATTGTGAATAAAGAAAAATATAAGTGTGTTCTCAGGTAACTCCCCTGGATAAAACTAGGTATGGTCGGGAATTTGTTGGTTATTTCTTTTCTTTCCAAAAAATTAATTTAATCGCTATTGGTAGTCACTTAAAATTTGTTTAACATTTAATATGAAACAAATGTCAAGGGTTTTGGATTAGGTTATGGTATTTGTATTACATGTATGTACATTGTACTATCACTTACATTGGATACAAACAGAATTACATTTCAATACGAACAGTTATCAGAGAAAGTGTGCCGTATCTTTATAGCATTATACTTACAGACGAGTAACGTTCCTGGTACGTACATCATACCATCAAATAATCATAACGTAATTGTCTTATCTTGATTATCTTGAATAGATATCCGCGGCTCCCTAATCCCGTTTTGATTCAATGAGTAAAATTGTGTCCTGGAGATATTTCATTACGCAATCTCAAATAGTTTTTGATAATGCTAATTGTTTTGTTGTCTAGTATGACTGGATATCAGCACAAATGTGGTTATACCGAGTAAGGAAATGCGAACGTTATGTTGTGTTGTCATGTGTGTAATGTATATACTTTTAGTTGTTGGTATAAACACTAACTAAACAGCTTGCATATTTGCATGATTGATACAAATGCATAGTACATACATGTACTCGTATATTAACCCACACCAACGATACATACGGTAGTATCGCAGTTAAGTGATTTTTTGAATCAATCGTTTACATTTATTTGTTGATTTTTTTTTTCAAAAAAAAGGGGACGACGGACAACAGATGAATGCTGCCATAATAACGATTAATGATCTCCGGTAACACGATATGATCTGATGTAGCCAGAGATATCGCATCTGTATGGATCAAACTATACCGAGGAGAGACCAATGTCTATCTGTAATTTCAACTCATTGCTTGAACGGCTTACGAAATCGAAAACAGTTCCATCTACAACGATTAAGGCACACGAAATGATAACGGATCCACAGCACGCCACTTCTAATGGATGTCTGAAATCGTGCGTCTTCGGATGTGCTTTTATACAGATAAAACTAGACAAAACATCTTTTTCATGGTTTTACATTGCCTGCAAAGTGCACAACTGCTTATAAAAGGAGGATGAATCTTCGGCTAGGATGGCGTTATAACATAAACTAATTACAGTAATAACACACCAATTACAGTATAACACAGTAATAACAGTACAAAAACACCCAGATATTTACGCATTGAAACACGAACATTTCTGCACTATGCTATACACATCGATTGACTTGCTTATGGTAAAATACTTACCTGATTTGTCTTTCTAAAGGGGTGGTCACATCTACGATTTTGCACGTAGTAACGCGTAGTCCGCTTTGAACGTACTAGCACGCAGTTACACGTACTTAAACGTAGACTTACTACGGTTAACTAGGGTTTAAGTACATGAAAATACTGACCTTCGTATGTGTTAATTTAAATAACGCCAAATTAATTCAGTTTTTCGCGTACTTATGTTAACTACTGTTTCTATTACATAAGGTAAAAGATACATCTAACATTTGAATAACACACTTGGTCGATTTGTATAAAATAAATTAATATACTCATTTTAAATGTACCTTGGCCGTAGTAGACCGTAGTTAATCGTAGTGTTACCCGTACTCTAGCCGTAGGAGTTATCGTTTGCATGTATATTCACTACGGCTCACTACGGAGATGGTACGTTTAAGTACGGCGAAGTACGGCAAACTACGTTCGAACTACGGTAACAGTACGTCTATTCAGTCGACGTTGTCCGTCGCCAGTTTTTGAACAAGTCCAAAAATATTATTCATTTTACGATCAAATTATTCATTCGAGCTACGGTCATTACTACGTTTAACTACGGTTAACTACGGTCTAGTACGATCGGTACGTTTAAGTACGATCTACTACGGTCTACTACGGTTACATTACTGCTTACTACGGCTAGTGTGACCAAGCCTTTACGCTAGATGTCTGGAGACTGATCAGCCACCAAAGGGCCAGCATGTCATCCGTGGCGTTTACCGTCGTAATAATTGAATCGTTTTCAAACCAGAAAAAGATATTATTAAAATATTTTTAAATCACATCAATTATTAGCATTTCTGACTGTATATAGTTTTTGAATGATGTTGACATTAACATTGAGTCAAACAAGCATTTTGTGTTTTAAGTGTCTCATAGGCCACTTATATCAGTGTTGCTCGTTTGGTCCTTGTTATCAATTGATTGTTGTCAAACCTATAATTCTATGATTATCATCATTGTAGCCCGAGTCTTTCTGAACTGCGTGATGGTAAATCCGGGAGCAACCGCGTTTTTCTTCTATTAGTAACATCTTTTCTGCGATTAAAATTAGATTTGTTTTCGACTTGTCCACATAGTTATCTTGTGAAGAATGGCATATCAGAGAGGAACATTTCATAGTACTTTGTATTGTCTTACGTTACAGTGTTTTTACTACTACTGCTGCTGCTGCTGCTGCTGCTGCTGCCGCCGCTGCTGTAAAATATCTGACAAAAAGCCCAACGGAAGCAAAGTTTGCATTTGGATAAAACATCCTCGTTTTTATTGAAGAGTTCAATGAAAAAAGCATGCCACGCCATTGACGGCGACTAGAGCATGAGCGGAACTCTATTTTGAAATGTAGACAACATACAGTCCATGATCCCAAATAACCAAACGATAACGATATTTTTCCACGTTTTCTCTGAGGATGAAACTACTTTTTACACGCTAAAGCACGTAAATCAAGGTGTACAAATATACGCAGAAGTGAATGCTCTATATTTTTCTAAAACGAAGTCGATATATTTTGAAATGTGTACTTTTTCAGTATTTAAAATAGCTTCCTTTCCGCTTATAACATGTTAGCGTGACAATTTTGACGACCGGAACAATTGATGTTATTCCGAATAAGGTAGAAATAAAACGCGGCATTGCGAAATCTGTATTCTCACAGAGGCATAAAACAAAAACAACAACACTTGTGAACCGAAATGCTTAACAAGACATTAAATGGTGGTGGTTTAATTAATGCAAGTTATCTAGATGTCTGTCTAGCGATAGGGAACTGGGTTCCAAACAATCTGAGTAAAAGAAATTCTTATACAAAGACTATGTAGATATTTATGTTTATGTAAATAAAATGTAACAATATTAGTCTTCAAAAGTCTTTACATTTATAATCATCACTAACCAGCGGTAACCTGTAACTGTTTGCGGTTGTGTTATGTTCTGTACTCGCATATCGTTGACAAATTCTCAAGAAGACATTGTTTTGTTGTGTTTTGTCTTTTAAACTTTAGGTCCAAAATTATTATGAACTCTTTGTGTAAAATGTTATGTTCTTGTCAAAATCAATAGGTATTATGATGAGGTTTTAAATGTCGTAGAAAACATATGGCCAGTTGCATATCTCGTTCTAAGCTTAACAGCCAGTGCACAAACATTTGTGGCATCCATCACAACAAAAAACGTAGTTGATACCGACACAAAAGTTTGACTGTGTACTGAATTTTAAATTAATATAAACATTCACATTACAAACAAGGGCCAGATAAAAGCATTCAAAGATAAAGTAAATTACTCGGTGCGGTCAATAAATGATTGTGGCGCCGTTGTCGTCAGTGTGTGCGTTATTGGTTCTAGTTAATCTAAGCGTTCCACGAAAAGTGTTAGTAGGTTATCTGCCTGTCGTGTAACTAACAAGCATATAAGCTATTAAACACACAGGGAAAAGTTGTGGTCTCTTTCTTAAAGCATCGCATGAACTTCTATAACACATGCTCATAAATGCTCATAAAAACATACGCAATATGTATGATATAAAGACAGATAATTTAGCATAATTATAATACAGTAATCAAAGTTTTCTTTTTTATCTAATTTCTACTTATCTTTTAACTAAAACATACACGAGTATACTATACTGAATCAAAAAGTTTATTTAGTCAACCTCTCATGATGTGTGCTGTTATCTTCGGTGGAAAATGCAGTAACATACATCAATCTGAATTTTGACTAAATGAACAACACTATCTTATTCATGTTTTAAACAGTTACTGTTTGTTTCACGGTGACTGTAAATAAAGAAAATGTCAGTATCTAGACGCCTCGATGGCGTTTCCTCAACATGGTAGAGCAAATATTGGTTACAGATGCATCACAAAAAAATCAGTATTTAAGTGACAGGTCTACGGCGTTAATATATGTACACATTATTGTTTTGCATCTTCGCGTGTTTGTTTTATTGCCATTCAAACGTTCTTGCTGATCACATAACGACTAAATGTATCGCCGTCATAACATATTTTATAACTTATTTAAAGTGAATACTTTTTGTTCATGGTTACATGTGTAATAGGTTTTAACATTTTTCTACTTGATGTGACAAACCAGTTTCTCCTAGCATGTGTTGCTTGTGCATTTTATAAACGCTTGTATTTTAAAGTGATTTTCTCTGTGTTTGAATGATTATCATATTAAGTTAATATACACACAGTGTGGGCATTTATCGTCCATGTGACTTAGGGTTTAGGAATGAAATTCGAAACATCAAAATACTGACTAACATTTTCTGTTTACGTACCTACATTGTAAGAGAGCTTGCTTTTTCAACATGTGCCCTTTAATAAAACATACCATGTAATTCAGTTTGTGAGAGCAAAGTTATTAAGCATGAGTTGCTTTGTGCCCTTGGGTCTTTTCAACATGCAAAAGGTAAAAGGCTTTTTCGTGTTCTTTGTAATGTGAAATGGTGTTTTGTAATTATGTTTTCTATTTCAATTATCTGAAAATGATGTTTACCATTGATTATCATACTTTTGAATGGTTCCGTCTTTTCTGATGAGTTTTCCAAACATAAAGGTTGGAATGTTTTGATAAGCATTTTGCTAAAAGTGGATTGTTTTGCATTGAATGGATTTCAAAGGTATGCTTATTCTTTGTTTCGTGCTGAATTTTTGAGCAAACATAAGTATGCTTAATTAGGCACATCCTTTACACACCTGCGTGTCTAATATCTGCTGCACTGCCATGGGCTGCAATCCTTCTGTGATTCTGCAAGCGTTTAGGTGTTTGATTTAAAGAACATTGATGGAAAGCATGCTGTGTGGAATCAAAATATGTAACCCTGTTTTAGCTATTTTAGCTCTTGTATTTGCAAACGGTATGTGCTTTAAAAGTCAAATATTTCCTGTAAATGAAAACACATCTATAATCAGGATTGCAAAGCAAAACTAGTGTAGTCGTATTAAAAAGTGCAATGACATGAATAACAAAACATACCAAACGATATTTTATTATTAAAAAATTTCATTTGATTATCTTAAAAATTAAAAAAAAAAAATTGTTGTTTTCACATTATGGCTTTTTCACAAAAAAAATGTTAAAAAGAATACCATGCAGGTCTTGCAGTAATCCAAAATTAATGGATGCTGATTTCTTAAACAGAAATGTAGGTTTTGTTTATTTGGACACGAGTGATTACGTGCTTTCTCCGTAAACTGATTTTTACAAACATGTTAATCGTGTTTCAGGAAAGTACCGTGAAAATATCGATGTTTGATGTTATTTTTGTTTGTTATTTCTGCTACGGCGTAAAGGTGAACCGCTCTTTGATAATGATATTTCAAGATAGATACGTATTCATTTAACATCGAACCGTCTTTAGGTCGGTGGCCTACATGTACCCTAACATCGTCATGTTGCATCCAATTTAAAAAGCAAAACAGAAAATGTAAAAAAATAATAATACTTTTTACCGAAATTCATTCGGTTAATAGTACATTAGATGCTTAATGCAAGTGCATAATGTCAAATGCACACCTCAACTTATAATGAAAATGTGAGAACGCGTAGCCGGAAAGTCTTAAAAATATCACACATGTTTCAGTATGCCCAAACTTAAAATAACTAGGTCATTACATTCAATACTAAATAAATAACGGATACAAAACACAAAAAGACAGAACACTTAATAGAAATGCAAGCACATTTTTAGTATGGTTTACTTTGGCAGAGGTTAGTAAGAATGTTAAAATAAATAGAAGAGATGTTCAAAGAAAAAATGTTGTAAACAATGTGGACAAGTCAAGTTTATAGGCACCATGACAAAATGGCCCGTACAAAAACACACAGAACATCACAAAACACCGAGTATACAAAGACGAAGCAAACATTAAGAAATAACTATTTTTTGTGTTTTACGGAAACCTCAATTGTTTACGACCGACTTTGTAACCTATTCATCATAACCTCTTTCACTTTTACTTTGAATCAAAACTGAAATGTATTTTTGTTTTCACACACTATTGATGTTTCACTTAAAAATCTAGACTGGCACAATAATTTGTATTCTGACAATAATATTCTTTAAACAAAGAGGGTCCAGCCATTGTATATTTTAAGTAATTTACATTATTCTATAATTATGGTATTCTTGTGAATTCCAAGTGGAAATGCATATTTCCAATGCATTATGTCAATAAAGAACATGTCACATCTTTTACTTGATATTATATATAACAAGTTTGTTGACACCAAGGTGCTCGAAATTTACTTAGCTTTTCTGTCACTTTCGCCCTACTTTAAGGTGAGACCTTTGTAATGGATTCACATATTTGCAGCTATGAAGTGATTTTATAAACCTTTTTTATTTAAATATATGCCATTTTCAGACGATCCACCGCACAACTTTTCTCAGTTTTTGCTTTTTTGTTTTTATAAACATGATTGAAAATTTTCATTTTATTCATATTTAAGGGAGGTAATAAGGTGTAAAATTACTTCCCTTTAATTTAAGCAAATATAACTGGCATTTTAAAAAGATTTTTCTACGGTTGAAAAATAAAAGCACAATATATATCACATTTTAATGAAAAAATCTTGTTTATTTTTTTATAAAAAATACAAATGTGTATGCTTCATAGTCCATTACACAGGTCATACCTTAACGTAGTACAAATGTTACCTAATTCCATGTTTTAGAAAGTAACAGTAAAATCGTCGTAACTCTTTTTAAAACTAAAATAGAATAAACACGCATAATGACGTGACCATCAGGGCTACATCAAGACGTTGTTTGTTCCACCATCACAAGAAAGCAGATAATAATAAGTATTTTCCAAGTGTGTTTACTGAAACGAGACAAACACATATGTTATTGTAATCCTTAATTGCAGTACCAGTCAGTAAGATATGTTGCATCGCATTGTATTAATTTAAAAACAAGACACAATTCTGGTTGTACTATTCAGGTAATTAACAACAATACACTTCTCTTCTAAAACATCTATTTTTATGAACTCCCAGATTAATCTGAGCTCAGATACCATACAATACCTTTGACATGATCTCCTTAACTCATTATTTTCCATGGTCACATAAATGTAGAGGTTATACATTTAATAGCTTTTATCGTTTGCACACATTTATAGTAAGCGGGTATGCACTAATGCGCATACATTACCGTACTCCATGTTGAAAACCAACGTCGGCAGTAAATACGTCGTAAATGTGAAAACGTTGTTTATCTGTACGTGGCTTGTTTTATAAGTTTTTCACCGTTTTCAACACTGATAACAGTGTTCAGTATACAAATCCAGCTTTTCAGGTAAAGAATAATGTGTGTGGGTTTTTTAAGAATAAAAAAGTAGAAACTTTGAGTTGACAACAAGCGTGCAATGTAGAAGGTAAATAATATAACGGATGTGTTCGGTTTTATTAATGACGCTAGCGTTGTGTTTTGCATTTTATTTGAGTTTCCTATCTATGCGTCTATTTTCCTAATAATTGTTAAACTGTAGAGACCCAATGCGACAAATATCATCTCTTGAAGGGACGTCTCTGCGGTTTTGTTAGTGTGACATTAAAGCCTATCTTGTCATACATAACTATGTCCATTATCAGTTGGCATTGTGTTAACAAATTTAATTAATATGTTGACCGAGTAAATATGTTGCAAATATTTTTCAGAGCATCACATAATTAACAAGGTAAAAACATGTCATCCGATAGAGGACATGGAGGTGTCACGAAATAGGTCGTGATATCCCAACACTGTTGTTAACAAATATGTAAGATATTTCATAAAAGATATTTGTCTAAAACGTGTAGCGCTAAACAACATTCTTTAAATTAATGTATTAATCGCAACAACAACATTGCCTCTCCATTTGGTTAAGACAAACCACTTAGTATTGAAAAATGTTTGGTGTCAGGCGTTTTAAAAAGAACAACCAATTTTACACACAAGAGGAAAAACACGAGTTGTAACATTGCTGTCAATTTTGTATTATTAGATAAAATCAGCGCTGTATCAGGCAGTC
>Ga0224511_10000284_pt1 | contig 22009 bp, 18 predicted proteins | sample SF_May12_sed_USG_2_FD_169988 | JGI IMG/M metagenome (GOLD analysis project Ga0224511, IMG submission 169988) | Sediment microbial communities from San Francisco Bay, California, United States - SF_May12_sed_USGS_8_1 | ecosystem: Environmental > Aquatic > Marine > Sediment | place: USA...
ACAGTGCTGCAAATATGGGAAAATATCGAATCTGGTGAAACACGCCTGACAGACCTGATTAGTGACTTCCACAAAACCGATGAAGAGCTCGATCGCCTGGCAGAACTTGCCCTGGAAAATGCAGCTCGAGAAGCAGAACTGGCTGCTGCTGGTAAACCTAACGAAAAAGCAGAAGTTGTAAACGCGACTCTTGATCCTGAAAAACTTAAAAAGCTTTTCACCAAAATCAAACGCACTTACACCCGCACCATTAATGCGATAGAAAAAGGCGATAAAGAAGAAATCAAAAAAGCACGCGCTTCATTAGCCACTGCTTTCCTTAGCTTTAAATATCAGCCTATGGCGGTTGTTAAACTCACTCAGGATCTACACGCCACTATTAATCGTGTACGTAAACTTGAGCGACACATTCTTGATCTTGCTGTTAACCAGGCCCACATGCCTCGCAAAATCATGATCACCACATTCCCTGATAACGAAACCAATACAAAATGGATCGATAAATACTGTAAAGGTCACGAGTATTCAGAAAAGCTTAAAGAGCTGGCCCCTGAAATTAAAATCACCCAGCAAAAATTGGCCCTGCTTGAAAAAGACTATGGCCTGAGCATTGTTGATATTAAAGAGATCAACCGAAAAATTTCCATCGGTGAGGCCAAAGCTCGTCGCGCCAAGAAAGAAATGGTGGAGGCCAATTTACGACTGGTTATTTCAATTGCTAAAAAATACACCAATCGTGGACTACAGTTTCTCGATTTAATCCAGGAAGGCAACATCGGCCTGATGAAAGCCGTTGATAAATTCGAATACCGTCGTGGTTACAAATTTTCAACCTATGCTACATGGTGGATTCGGCAGGCCATTACCCGCTCAATCGCAGATCAGGCTCGCACCATCCGTATTCCGGTGCATATGATTGAAACTATCAATAAACTGAATCGCATTTTCCGTCAGATGCTCCAGGAAATGGGCCGCGAACCGACACCTGAAGAACTCGCTGAAAAAATGGAAATGCCTGAAGATAAGGTACGCAAAGTTCTTAAGATTGCTAAAGAACCTATCTCCATGGAAACACCGATTGGTGATGATGAAGATTCACACCTTGGCGACTTTATTGAAGACACTAATATATTGGCGCCGATGGATTCAGCCACTGGTGAATCGCTATGCGAATCAACCAAGGATATCCTGACTACTCTGACAGCACGCGAATCTAAAGTATTGCGTATGCGTTTCGGCATCGACATGAACACCGACCACACACTGGAAGAGGTGGGCAAGCAGTTTGATGTCACCCGTGAACGTATTCGCCAAATTGAAGCTAAGGCTCTGCGCAAACTTCGTCATCCCAGTCGTGCCGAACATCTACGTAGCTTCTTATCCGACGATAGCTAAAAACCATTTAGGATTAAAACATTTAACTGGCACGAAGTTTTCTATATACTTCGTTGCCAGTTAAATATGCCACCACGCATTTAACACCCTTAAAGGGCCTGTAGCGGGGCGCGATAGCACGGTTTGGGCGCTTGAGGCGACAGCCGAATTGCTTAACGACCCGATACATTTTTTACCCTTTATTATAAAAGGGCCTGTAGCGGGGTGCGATAGCACAGGGTTTGGGCGCTTGAGGCGACAGCCGAATTGCTTAACGACCCGATACATTTTTTACCCTTTATTATAAAAGGGCCTGTGGCGGGGTGCGATAGCACAGGGTTTGAGCGCTTGAGGCGACAGCCGAATTGCTTAACGACCCGATACATTTTTTACCCTTTATTATAAAAGGGCCTGTAGCTCAGTTGGTTAGAGCGCTCGACTCATAATCGATCGGTCGAAGGTTCAAGTCCTTCCAGGCCCACCATTTAGTAGAACCCCCAGACAATATCTTAAATTCATTAAGGTACAGCCATGCTAAACATCTCAGAACCCAATCCAAGTATTAAATCTGGCATTGCATTGTGGCAGCTCGGCTTTCGCCCCTTCTTTATTGGTGCCGCCAGCTTTTCAGTGATTGCGATGATAGTATGGATGGGCATTTATCTATTTCAATGGCCCATGCCACTACTCAATATAAACCCAGTACTATGGCATGCTCATGAAATGCTATTTGGTTATGCACTCGCTGTTATCGCAGGTTTTTTACTCGCCGCAGTAAAAAACTGGACAGGACAACAGACCATTAACGGTACAAAACTGGGCATTTTGTTTTCAATCTGGGCAAGCGCGCGACTTTTACCTATTTTAAATATCGGCTCGATAGAAATTGTCGCCCTACTCGATTGCCTATTTATTTTATCAACAGGCATTGCAGTCGCCATCCCCATCATAAAAGTCAAACAATGGGCACAAACGGGTGTGCTCGCCATATTACTAACCATGTTTATCAGCAATGTTATTTACTACACTGGCTTACTTGGCTTTATTGAAAATGGTGATCGCATTGGTATTTATTCCTGCTTTTATCTTGTACTCACTCTTATCTTTGTCATGGGGCGACGTGTCATTCCCTTTTTCATTGAAAGAGGTGTCAATGCAAACATCAGCCTTAATAATAGAAAATGGTTAGATAACAGCAGCATGATTTTATTGATCGCACTATGGATCATCGACGTTCTACAGATACAGGTACAAATAGCAGGCGCACTGGCTGGCGTCCTTTTTATTCTGCACACTATTCGCCTATTTGACTGGCATACCAAGTTATTATGGAAATCATCTATGCTCTGGGTGTTATATATTGCCTATAGTTTTTTAACGTTTGGCTTTGCACTTAAAGCAGCTTCGATCTGGCTTGATGTTTCACCATTCATATCAATACACGCTTTCACCGTTGGCGGCATCGGCATCTTGACGCTGGGCATGATGTCTCGCGTCACGCTCGGGCATACCGGACGCAATGTACAACAACCACCTCGCGGCCTGTCGATTGCATTCATGCTGTTACTGGCCAGTGCATTTGTGCGTGTCATATTGCCTTTACTATTTGCTGATCAATACAGCAGCTGGATTGCCATTTCACAAATACTCTGGATTGCTGGTTTTGGAATGTTTATTATTTTATTCATACCGATGCTGATTAAACCACGTATTGATGGTCAGCCCGGATAACTCATAACAGTTAATATAAAAAACAAAAGAGAACACACATGCTAAAAGTTAACGAATATTTTGACGGTAACATTAAATCCATTGCATACAAAACTGACACCCTGCCTGCCACTGTTGGCGTTATGCTACCCGGTGATTATGTTTTTAACACCAATGACAAAGAAAAAGTAACTATCATCACAGGCGCACTCATTATCAAACTGGCGGGTGAAAATGATTTCACCACTTACAAGCCAGGTGAATCTTTTAATGTTGATGCCAATAGCGCCTTCGACGTTAAAGTGGAATCCGAAACCGCTTACCTTTGCCTGTACGGATGATAACCACTTTGCGCCGTGTTAAAAATCAGCAACAACATCAGCATTGATGACAGTGAAATAGAGCTCAGCGCAATACGTTCACAGGGTGCGGGCGGGCAAAACGTTAACAAAGTTTCAACCGCCATTCATTTACGTTTTGATATCAAAGCCTCATCACTGCCCGACATTTATAAACAACGCCTATTAGAACTGAGCGACCACCGCATTACCAAAGATGGCGTTGTGGTTATCAAGGCACAGCAAACACGCAGCCAGGATAAAAATAAAGAAATTGCACTACAGCGGCTTCAAGATTTAATTCGGAAGGTTTCTGTCACACCCAAAAAACGTCGACCCACCAAACCCAGTAAAAACTCACAAAAAAAACGCATGGATAGCAAAACCAGACATGGAAAAACTAAAGAGATGCGTAAAAAAATACTTGATTAGACAGCCAAGAAAAGTGAGCCTGGGCAAGGCATAACCTATCGCCACATTTTGACAATGTAATCCTGTTAACGCGAAAACCAGTACTTCTTGTGTGAGGTAACACTATGAAAGTACTTATAACGGAACAATGCCTCTTTTCCGTGACAATCAGCACACACCAGGTTAGAGGTGTGTCCGGCTCGAAGAAAACTGCTGGCTGCATTGCCCTCTGTATTTTTTCCAGGCCCCTTTTCATCTTTTTTTGACCACCATGAATGGGCGTCGTGACAGCTAGGGCAGGCCACTATCCCCACTGAATCACTCTCAGCATTTTCCTTATACACCGGTAGCACTACATCCGAGTCCCTTCCAAAACGAGTACGCACTTCCTGGCTCCAGAGTTTTATATTTTTTGGATGTTTGCTAGTGGGCGGCTGCTTGTTTTTACCGAGTTCGCCTTCGGCATGACAGCTTACGCATAATCCATTTAACTTGATGTCATCTTTTCCAATAGCCCTTGCCCACAGATAAGGCTCACCCGATGCATTATGAATTTGATGACACTGACCACATACTCCCGACTCATCTACTTTTTTTCCTGCTAAATTAACCGCCTCAGGTGCAGTTACATTAAGATCATGCTCAGTACCAAGTATCCAACCATTTTCGTGATGACAATCAACACAAAGCTTCCCGCTAGCAGCAGTCATTCGAAGGAAACTATTAGTTATATCTCCCTCCACTTCCAAATTGGATCCTTCCTTGTTGAGAGCATTTACGGGGTCCCACTGGTGCAGATTATGACAGGTCGCACAATCAACATTACTGCCTTTTTTTGCTTCATTTTTATCAAATAAAGGTAACCCGGATTTACTCATTTCCTGTGCTGATACATTAACTGGATGACTGTGCTCACCCGTTAATTTTTTATCTGCCAGGCCATCTTTACGATGACAATCATTGCACAGGCTTTCTACAGCCGCCTTCCCTGGCCCCAGCTTTCTTGACCATAATGGTGAGGTCTCCGCATGGTGCACTTGATGACAGGTGGCACATATATCATTGCCAGTTTCTAACTCCTTGCTACCCGGCGTTTTTTCAGGTTGAAAGATTTCAGGGTTATGTTTCGACAGCAATACAGCCTTTTTCCTGACATGACAGTTAAGACACAATGCACTGCCTTCGCTTTTCGGTATTCTTAAAAAATCTGTTTTGTTCGCCCCGTCATTTTCTTCTGTGTCATTTATTTTTTTATCAGAAACTAGCTCTGACTTCTTATGCGGATCATGACAACTACCACAACCAACATTGCCATCATGAGTAACATGCTCACCTTTTTTACCATAAAGCGGTAAAGCTACAGATGGAGATGCAGAATCATACAAAGGGGACTGGCTTTTCCATTGCCCCTTACTGACATTAATCCCTACGCGAGTAATTGGCACTCCAACAGGATGATTATGTTTTGTCAGTAATTTCTTTTCGCCAGCACCGTCCTTACTGTGACAACTCAAACAGGCAGCCGCTGATACATCGACATCTGAGCTATGTTTTCTTGCCCACATTACCGGACCGCTACCATCATGCGGTAGATGACAGGCACTGCATACTCCCGACTCTTGCGCTGTATTGCCCTTATTATTTTTTGCCTCTGGATTTGACTCACGTAAATCGTGTTTACTATCAGCAACCGATTTTTTGTCCTGATGACAGGTTTCACAGAGACTTTCCTGCCCGGGCTTCATGACCAGATGAGTATCTTTAGTTTCTGCACCATGTGTTACATGACATGTTTGGCAAATGACCGTATTTTTACTGCCCACCTGCGCACCCTTTTTCCTCAGTTTTTCTGGTAAAGGTTCGGCCAGTTTTTTAAAAACGGGGTGATTGCCTTCATCTGTTCCTGTGGCCTGATTCAGATGACATGCAAGACATAGATCGGAATCTAAATTTCTAACACGCATAAAAACCGGTGACTCATCCTCACTCCAACTTACACCGTGGGCTGTGTGACAGGTTCCACAATAAACTTTACCATCATCATTAAGCGGAAAAATAATTTTACCTTTAGATGTTGGAATTCTTATTTTACTGGAAGGCTTCATACCAACTGGATGACCATGCTTACCCTTTTTCCACTGCTCACGTGAATCTAGTGAAAAACCATCATGACAGGAGATACACATTTTTTCTGTACTAGCGACATCCTGTTTACCAGTCACTTCTACAGGCTTAGGATCGTACGGAATAAGCGTCTTAATATCTTTACGTTTAAAATCCTTTAACCACATAACATGACAAATGGCACACTCCCGTTCTTCACCTCTATCACGTTCTGCCAGCGCCTGATCAACGCTGAATAGTGAGAATAATACAATGCAAAAAAAACCAGAAAGACCAATAATTTTTTTATATTTTCCGGTTTCTGATAGCATAATCATCATCCACTACCTTAGTTGATACACTGAAACCTGATTATCAAACATTTCTGAAACATATATGTTCTGCTTATTATCAACAAAAATTCCAGAAGGCGTTGAAAATATTTTTGGAGTTCCATTATCCCCAAGCACGTGACTAAAACGATGCCTGCTATCAAACACCTGTATTACCCCCATATAACTATCACTTACATAAATCACTCCTGACTTATCTATAGCCACGCCTTTTGGACGAAACAATTGACCAGGTAAAACACCCCAACTACCAACATCAAGAATATATTTACCTTCATTTCCAAAAACCTGGACGCGTGTATTTAAAACATCTACAACATAAAGATTATTATCAGGAGAAACAGCAGCGGTAGCAGGATAACGAAACAAACCTTTATTCGCTCCCTCTCCACCCCAGTGATTCAGCAGTTTTCCATCCAGGTTATATACCATGACTCGATGATGGGCATTTCCGGTAACAAATATCTGATCACCCTGATTGTTAATAGCAACATCTACAGGTTTTACTGCCTGCTTTTGAAAGATCGTTTTAAATGCATAAAGTAACTTACCAGAAAGATCAAAAATCTGTATCCGATTATTTCCCTTATCTGCAACAAGCAATAACTTATTGTCATAAATGGCGATACCGACCGGCCCCTTAAACTGACCAGGCTTCTCACCCGTTTCACCAAAGCTACGAAGATAATCCCCATCATCATCAAAGATTGCCACTCTGTCATTGCCACTATCAACAACATAAATACGCCCTGAATCATCAACAACAATATCCGTAGGCAAACTTAATTCAGCATCCTCACCAATAGTAACAATATGCTCTATGCCTTTAGTGGGTATTCCTTCAGCAACAGCAAACTGTGCTATCGAAAGCATGGCGATAGCGAACAGAAAATATTGTCTTCTATTTATTAGTAGGCGAATCATACGTTTTATTCCACCATGACCTTATGTCATTTTTCATCTGCTCCTGTTTAGCCTTGTCTGTTACTGGCACTGACTCACTACTGACACCTGTACCCTTCAAATTAGTGATATAGAATCTTTTATATTTCTCAATCAAACCAACCAGGTTAATATTTGTCAGGTCTTCAATCCGTCGCTGTGAAAACCCCAGTTTGCGGAACGGGATATAACTTTTTTCCTCATCGACATGACAACGGCTACATTTACGTCCCATGGCTTTAACATTACTATGGAATTGTTCTTTTAAAGAATCCTGATCAGCATCGGAAAGATTTTCTTTAAACTTCAGCAACTGGGAATCATTAGGCCCAATCTCCAGCAAAACCTCCTCACCTCCAGTTTTAGAGTAAACCACTATCCTGGAATAATAATCATCGGTGTGCTTCAGGTCTCCAGTACCTGAGTCATAATCCACACCAAAGGGTTTACCTTTGACTTCAATGCCTGAGTAATTCAACCACCTTAACTGAATATCTTTTTCTGCAATTTTCTTTTCATCAACATGGCATGTCATACAACCTACAAATTGGCTATGCATATTCATCAGGGTTCTGATCATGGGTTTCTCTGTGTGCGCAAAATCTCCATGGCAATAAAAACATATATTTTTTTCTCCCTGCGTGGGCAGGAAATTATCTGGTAAATTATGGAAGTGCCGAATTCGCTCTGCGTTACGTTCCTCACTCAGAATATTCAGTTCTTCAGGTTGTTTTTTATTAAAGTCTATTCCAAGTAAGCCACTGACAGCAATAAACAACTCAAGTATCAGTGCTGCAATGATAGTTAATAGAACACTGGCAGCCATAAAGGCAAAACTGGGGTGGTCACGCCGCATCCCCGTCAGACTGAAAGGATCATTTGTGAATCCACCCTTCATTTTGGCCTTGTGATCAATAATAATAAGGATGGCAATCCACAGCATAAACCACAGCACTACAGCAGCGACAATCACAACCGTTGTCTGTGTTCCTATTTCATGCATCAATCAAACCCTCTTATCAATCTGTATGATTCAACAATAACCACATTACATAACTACCCAGGACCATAAAAATCAGAATAATCAGCAATGAGCTATAGGCAACAATTTTTTGCCAGAATGTTAAAGCCTTAATCATATCGCCCCTTCTGGCTGAGCAACTTCTATATCAAATCTATCGTCTCCAGATAATCCACGGCTATCCAGTACGTCCTGAAGATGTTGCCGCTCTTCCGGTATCTCTACCAGATTTCTTAGATATTCTAGAAAATGTTCTTCAATTTGATGTTCGCGAGTAATCTTTCCTGTCAAAAAGGTCCATTGCATTGGAAATCTTCCAGGTGCGAGATGAACGTTGTACCAATGCCAGAAAGCAATCACCAATAATGCCAGCAATGCCTCATGCGGATGGGACAAACGCATCAGCTCCTGAAAATTTGAAACCATTTCAACTGGCAGGACACTTGCCCAAAACTCTGGAAACAAAAATGATGAGCCTGATATCACCATCACCATATTGCCAAAGCCAGCAGCAAAATAATGAATTTTCTGCTTATACATATACTTGTCCATCTCAGGACGCTGCTCACGTTTGTTAGCGTGATATAGCATGTCTTCCCTGAAATCCCTGATATCTTTTGGTAACGGTATTATGGTTCGCCTTATATCAAACCGTCTATGTCTAATCTCCCACAAAGGCTTGATCGTAATCGTTAACAGGTGATAAACCATGCTGCTAATCATGATGACTGCCAGAGTGCGATGGATAATACGCGTCACTTCAACACCACCTAAAACTGCATTAAAGGGTTCTGCCCATATAGCTTCAATAAAGTGAATAGGCAAACCAGTAAACGCCAATGTCAAAAATGTTGAAAATGTCAGCAAATGCTGAACCCTGATATGAATAGAATATCGTGGCAAATCACCCAGTGGATCGGAAACAACATTCTTCTGCAAAAACACCCTGTCTTCTGGCATGTTGGCAATAACCTGCTCAATCTCCTCTCGCTCACTATCACTAACCTTGTTATGTTTCATACAGGTTTCGACAACGTTTCTGGCATGTTCTGACAACTTCATAGTTCCACCTTGCAAGTATATTGGTTCTGTATATTATTTAAGACGGTCTCTGCCCCTGGGACTTTTTCGTCGCCAGGAACTTCCCTGAAACAATCGCCACGAAACACCATCACGCCTTCTTCCAATTGTTTCTACTAACGACATCCCAATCAGCATAGCAATGACTACAACGCCCACAATGTTATAAATCATCTCCGCATAATACTTAAACACGTTATCCTCCTGCTTACTGCTAGGATGAGGATCTAGTGCCACATAATTCTCATCAGCATAAGTGTGGCAACGCTGGCAGGTTTCTACCTTGTTACTCTCATGTGTTGGCGATTCTGGATCTCGCGATGGCCGTATTTCATGTACGCTTTTAAAATAATCTTTTTGCCTGGCATGACAGTCCAGACAACTCGCAGTTTTACTAAAACCTAAACGTGTTAATTTTCCATGAAAGCTTTCCTTATAGGATTTAGCGGCAATTGGAAATTTTCTTCCCAGCTCACGACCTTCTTCTTGTGCCTGCCTGACATGCCTGTCCAGCATTTCTTTATTCTCATGACAGGATGAACATAATTCAAAAATTTCTTTGGATGAGCGTTTAACCTCTCGTATTCGTCGACTGGTATGGTTGTACCATCGTTCAACAAATTCACGCTTCTCATGACATACAACACAGCGGTCAACGATATGTTTTGGCGGCTTGCCTTCACCAGGATTGTAAAGCGGATTGGTATGGCAATTTATACAATAAGGCTTATCTGCATCAAGACCATCGGCTATTTTCTTTCTTCCATGGGTGCTCTCAATATAAGCATCATAAATCATTTTATGACTAAACTGTTTACCAGTAGCGGGGTTCTTGATTGAGTGACATTCTTTGTTGCAGGTAACACCCTGCGTAACGGGCTTATGTGGCAGCTCCTTTATATAGGAATGACAATCCCGACACGGAACATTTCTATGAACAGTGCGTTCAAAAACATGCGGCATTACATAATAAGATCGCAGCACACCCTCATCAGTAACCCGGGCCATCATCGGATATTTATGGCATATAAGACAACCTTCATCATCTTCAAAGGCAACTACCTGTACAGAAAAGAAAGTCAAAAACAGTCCTGACACCAAACTCGCTGCCAAAATAAATCTGCTTCTGCATGTCTCTTTCTTTAACATCATTTTTTTTCAGTGCCTCTATTTTTCATGGCAATTTATGCACACCTTCTGGTCTCGAAGAAAATGCATACTGCCAGCACCCTGCGCCGCAACGGTTCGTTTGATTACTCCCTTCTCATGTGGATTATGGCAGGTTCCGCAAAAAACACGTTGACTCCCCGGCTCCAGTGGTAAATAAATACGACTCTGCTTTAGCTTACGCATCATCCTGTCTGGTGGCACTATAAGATGATTCACTCTCTTACCGGTACGAAACGAAAAAGAGCCACCAGGGTGTGGTTCCCAGGGATGACAACCATTACACATCGAAGAGTAATCATTTTCTACTGAAGAATAACTATCCTCAACATTAAAGTTAACCTCACCAATATTGGTAACAAGATCTACATCTGGCAGGCTCTCATGACAAATATAACAGGACTTCTCATTAATACGTCCATCCTTTGTAAGCTGCTTATGGGGATTTAAGCGCTCATATTGCCCCTCATCATGACAGTTAAAACATAAACGTGTCCGGTCTGCGCGATAATCACCTCCCCGAAAAAATCGTGGATTCCGATCATGAACCTGTTTCCGGTTCGCACTACATGCCTGCTTAATATTATGGCAGGTTAAACAATTCATCTTTCCAGCAGAATGCTTTATCGCTTTCAAAAAATCTTTCGGCATACGGCGAAGCATTTTTTTATTGGGCGAAATCCCTACCGGATGAATGATTGAATGTGATTCACCTGTCTTATGACAGCTATTACACAGGCTATCAACATTTTTTATTCTAAGATTTTTATTAGTAGCACTTGCTTTGCCAGCATGACAGGACACACATCCCTCTGAACGCCAGTGTGGATTAGGAATCTGCTGTTCAGTAATTTTATTTTGCTTTAATAGAGTCTGTATTTTTTCTGGATGCTTTAATAACTGATCAGCATCTAAAACAGAAGAATGCGCATCATTTTTTGCCATCGCATCTGACCCTAACAGGATTACCAATACGGCTACCAGTCCACCCAATGTTTTCATGGCGCTACTAATACCAATATTGTACTGCCTAATCTTAATCATGCTGTCTATTCATCCCAAAAATAAATAGTGCAAAAAAACAATGATGCACAGATTAATCACTACTTCATATCAATTAACACCTTAATCTCTGCATCTTTTCTAAGCCCGTTAAGTAATTCCACTCTCAATTTTTCAAAACGTGCTTTTTCAAGACGTTGCTTGAGTCCGGCATAGGCTTCCTTAAAAGAAATATTTCCCGCCTGCTTTCGATCTCCAGCTTTAATAACATGATAACCCTGCAATGTACGAACAGGTTCCGCAATCTCATTCTTTTTCAACCCAAATGCCTTTTCCTCCAGCTCAGGCAAAAGACGCCCCTTATGCATATAACCAATCCATCCACCCTTAACCCTGTAATCATCCTCTGAATATTTGCTTGCCAGCAATGAAAAATCTTCTCCTTTTTTTGCACGACTCACTATATCATCGGCCAGTTTTTTCTTTTCTAACCAGCCAGACTCTGGGGCATTGGGTTTAACTTTCAGCGTAATATGCCAGAGGCCTATGGTTTCTGGCCGACGGAACTCCTCTGGGTGACCATCATAATAGGCACGTAATTCTTCCTCACTGTAAAGTGATTTTTCAACCAGGTCTGACTGGACAAATTTATTAATCGCCTGCTGTTGAATAATACGATGCTTAAAACGCTTTAGTGTCAACCCACTCTCATAAAGCGCCGCCTTGAATTTCTTTTCTGATCCAAATTTTTTAATATTTTTATCAACAACTAATTTAACTTCTGAATCATCGATAGTAATACCTGATTTCTCGGCAGCCTGAAACATTAAGGCGCGGTTAATTAGCACCTCCATAGCGCGCCGGGTATGTTTTTCTCTTTTCTCTTTACTAATACCACCATGAAATATAGAGGCAGGCAGAAAACCGTTAATAACCTCATCCAGCTCAAAACGCAAAAACTGCTCCTCACCGACGATTAACACTACCTCAGGTTCAGAAGCCTTAGCCTGCACAGCCAACATTATAAAAAACAAAAAAACAAAAAAACCTGCCAACCGTTGACGATAGCAGTGAGCGCAAAGCAAATAACTAAAAACCTTATTAAACATAGTAATACCTTAGCGTTTAAGTCAGATAATGCTACAACAACGGTAAATTTATCTTGAAAATAACAAGATACCAGCACCATGATGTAGATCAATTCTAAATTAGAATGTCACGATACACTGATCCCAGAGAAAGAATTTGAAGACTGGCATGTAGGTACACCTTATAAGCAAACACTAGATAAAAAGTCCATATTGTGCTAAAGGTAATAGCATAGGTGGTGATTCTCAAATACGGAGGCAACGCTGATGCGTTTCAAATCTCCTACATTACCGCGACATCTCTTCTTTAGCAGATGCACGCGTTCACTAATAGCACTTGTAATTATTACGAGCGTGGGGGGAATACTAGGCTGCACCACCTCCGATTCAACCAGGCCTGCCACCACCACAGATACCTCCAACCTCGTCTGGCCAGCACCTCCCGAACAGCCACGCATTAAATTTATACGTACATTGTTTTCTGAGGATCAGATCGTACCCCCAGAATCAACCCTGTCACGTATACGTGACAGCCTGCTCGGAAAACCATCTAAATCTGGTCGTCAACTTAAAAAACCCTATGCCGTCCATGCTGACAACAAGGGACGTCTTTTTGTTGCCGACAGTGGCTGGGGCAAAATACTAGTTTTTGATGAGCAGAATGAGTCATTTGCCATTTGGGGTACCAATGGCAAAGGTATTCTGTCGAAGCCCTTAGGAGTCACATCTGATAGTCAGGGCAATATCTATGTTACGGACTCAGTCAAACAGCGCGCAGTTGTGTTCGATCCAAATGGAGAGTTTCTTTACGCCATGGGTCAAAAAGATGAGCTGCAAAGACCCATTGGAATCGCAGTCGATGAAAAGCGTAACCGAGTTTATGTCGTTGACAGCAAGGCACATCAAGTTGTGGTCTATAACAAGGCCGGCAAGCTTGTGGAGACTATAGGTAAACGTGGTACCGAGCCTGGAGAATTTAACTTCCCTGCCAATATTGCCCTGGATGATAGTGGAAAAATTTATATTACTGACAGCATGAACTTCCGTGTCCAGATCCTGAACCCAGACGGAACATTCTATAAAGCCTTTGGCGCAAACGGTGACGGCCGTGGGCAGTTCGTGAGAGCAAAAGGCATTGCTGTTGATTCATTAAATAATATCTATGTCTCTGATGCCGCATTCAACAATTTTCAGATTTTTAACAGTGACGGAGAACTACTACTGGATGTAGGCAGCATGGGCAGAAAGCCCGGCCAGTTCATACTGCCAGCCGGTCTCTACATTGACCAAAAAGACCGAATCTATATTGCAGACCAGTATAATTTCAGGGTTCAGGTTTTTCAGTATCTGGAACCCGATAAAAATGCAAAAAAACAGCCAGCAACACTAAATAAAGAGAACATGCAGGAGGATACCAGCAAACCAGGGAAAATCACTCAGCAAAACCATCATGATCATCATTATGATCAGGAGACACCATCATGAAAACACTACTGCGCGTAATGCCAATTATTGCGCTGTTTTGGACAGGCTCAAGCAGCCTGGTGCAAGCAGCCGATGATGTGGCGTTGACCAAACACAACCTGTCCAGCACACAGGCAACAGCAGGAAACATCCGAACAGCTAACACTGCTTTCGTTTGCGGCTTCTGCCATTCACCACACACCGAAGCGGGCGGACCAGCACCTTTATGGAACCGGGCCACTCCAGCGGGACCTTTTACCATGTATGCTAGCCCTACCATGGATATGACTATCGCCGGCGCACCAGCAAGCATTTCACTGGCCTGTCTGTCTTGCCATGATGGCGTAGTTGCCTTTGATCAACTGATCAATGCTGCCGGCTCCGGTGGATACAATATTGCCGCCCCGAGCCAGGGTTGGGCGTTTACCGATGGCGCTGCCGCGGTGGCTAATACGATGACAGGTGTAGCCAACATTGGATCCGTGCTCACAGGCGATCATCCTATATCCGTTACCTATGACCCCACAGCAGATACCGCATTTCAACCACTGGCAACAGTACAGGCGGCACTGCAACTCTACGGCGCAGGTGAAGATCAGGTGGAGTGCGCCAGCTGCCATAACCCACATGAGGCAACTAATGCAACATTCCTCCGGGTAGGCATCGACACACTGTGTACAACATGTCATATTAAGTAACCACACTATGAATAAGTAGAAACACGTTTGGAGCGGGAAGGGTATGCAAAATTGGTTACGATTCATTACCCTTCCCGCTCTCTTTCTTTTGGTTTCCTGTAGCCAGAAATCACTTTCTCTTTTTTTTGATCTTCCTGCACCACCGCCGGAACAAGTTACTCAAAGCAAAACATCTATCAATAAACCTGCACAGCAGCCCACAGCAACAAGGCAGGTAGATACAACTCCATTGTCGGTAATCATGATGGAAAATGCCAAGTCCCTGGAAGAGGCAGAGGAAATATTGCCCAAAAACAAATTCGGGCAGCCAGATTGGGCACTGGCATTAAATCAATCTACTATACAACCACGTAGTGGCATGGGTGGATTACGTGCAGCCAGACCCATTTTCAAATTTGATTTCTATCTAAAGGGATCGATGCCTATCTTTGACGCCTATTTTCCACACTCAACACATACGAAACATCTGGACTGCGTGAGTTGCCACCCTAAACTGTTTCCCTACCGTGGCACAAAAATCACCATGAAAGACATAAATGCCGGTAAGTATTGTGGTTTCTGTCATGGCTCTGTTGCGTTTCCACCTACTGAGGAAAACTGCGAGCGTTGTCACACCAGGTTAAAAGGAGAAAAACAGTGATGAACAGGCTATATAAAACTAAAAAGCTTGTCATCGCCCTGATTTGTTTACTGGGCCTTACAATCAATCACTCTGCTGCTGCCCCCAGCGACATTGATTTTGGCGATATTATTTATCATGGCAAGGGGGCTAGCGAAGGCCAGCTCTCTTCCCACTTCCCACACTGGAAACATCGGATACGTTATCGTTGTTATGTTTGCCATGAAAAAATATTCAAAATGAAGGTTGGGGCAAATAATATGAGCATGAAACGTTTTAAACAGGGCGAGCTATGTGGAGAATGTCATAACGGCAAGGAGGCTTACAAAATCGGGGCTGACACATGCAACCGTTGCCACAGCAAAACTGCATTCTCAAAACCCAAGCCTTAAACCGTGTTCTCGATACAATGGAACATATTGACGAGCATATGCGTTACCACAATGGCCTGGATGAACCATGCCCAAAGCATTCATCTGCTCAACTATTTGCAGATGTGAACTGGCAACAAATAATACTCATACTACTTCTATTTTCTACGCTGACAATACACACAGCAGCCCGAGCTGAGCAATGGTTTCTTTCTGAACCCCTGCTTTGGGATGCGCGTTTTATGTTTGATGGCCGGTGGCGCGATACTGAAATTAGTCCTGGTAATATTCAGGACTCAGAAGATTTACGCTATCGAGAGCAGTTCAGTTTCAAAAAACGCATCCATATTCTAGATCCCAAAATTGCGACACTCACTTTTGATATCAGACCAACATTCACTCAGTCAGACTATAGCAATACCGACAATACAAACAGCGAGAGTGACGGCACGACATGGAATTATGCGGCTAATAGCAGCTTCCTACATGGTGCAAAAACGCCCATCAGTCTCACCGCAGGCATAGATCGAACCACCGGTATTACCAATGGGGCATTGGGTGCCAGAACAGACTTTGAGATGAAAAACCAGCAGATTACGCTTAACCTGAAAAACATATACTTCCCATCCAGTATTTCATACACGAAACGTGAACAGGACCTGGTCCAGGAATCGGGGTTTGCCGCTACACCATTGCACACCAACGACAACGTCAAACGCCTGAGCTACCATGGCCGTAGCAGCAAAATGAATCTGGATATTGAACATCTGGAATATGATGATTTTATTCATGACAGGCACTACAGCTATGACCGCGAACATCTCAGCCATACGCTGGCCTGGGGAAAGAAAAGCTCTCTCCAAAGCCGTCTTGAACATGCTGAACAAAAGGACTTTGGCGCTTACCAGAATACGACAGTAGCTGAAAATCTCCGTCTCCAACACACCCAGCAATTATTCAGCAGCTATCAATATACATACAGGAAAATAGAACGAACCATTAACACTACCAGCCATAATACCAGCGTCGATGTTAACCACCAGCTATATACCAACCTGACAACACAGCTTGGATATCAACAAAATGTTAGCGAGTACAGCAATGGCACGAGTGGCAAGACAACCACAACAGGACCACGATACAGCCTGAACTACACCAAGAAGCTGCCAATGGAGAAGAGCAATATTTCTCTGGGTGTCAATGGCTCACGATTAAATACAGAACAGGCAGGAGGAACACGACTGATTGATGTAATCAATCACACTGATACGTTTGACACTGATCGCATTATTCTAAATCAGCAATATATTGATGTCCCTACCATTGAAATAATAAATTCTACTAGCGGCGCTATCTATATTGAAGGAACTGATTACAGTATCTCGCAGGCACCTAGTGGCTACACAGAAATCTACAGAATAGACAGCGGAAGCATTGCCATTGATGAAGAAGTTACAATTAATTTTAGCCACTGGGCACCAAGCAATACTTCAAATCATAATGGTTATACTTTCCGTTTAAATATTGATAATTTTCAGGTTTACTTCAATCAATCAAAAAACACCCAAAGCCTGAATTTGAACCCTGACAACCTGACCAACGTTACTTTTCCTTCAGAATTTTTACCAGTAAGTCACACAAAAGAAAGCACTATGGGCATCTCGTACAATTTAAAAAGAGAAAAATTCAAGCTCGGACTAGGCCTGGAATCACGAGACACCAGCCTGGATAATTATGATGCACAATCCCAGACTTTCAAACAAAGTTTTTCTTACACATTCTCCCCACTAACATCATTACAGCTAAGCACTAGCGAAAGCACATCTAAAACTACCTTATCTGATGCCTCCACTGACAGCGCCAAAGCCAACCTACAAATAAGAGTGCCCAGAAAACGCATGACCATAAAACCTCATCTGAGTTACCGGCAGCAGGATGACAGTATTGGCAACAACAACAGATTTCTCAATCAAGGCGTAGACTTTGAATGGCGCTATCACCTGATTACATTCACAGCCAGCCTGGATCATTATCAATGGAGCGGCACAACCAGGAATAGCGATGACAACAGGATAATGTTTAACCTGATAAGGAGATCAAAATGAAACAGCTAATTATAATTAGCCTTGCTGCGCTACTGATTTCTAGCTGCACAACGCCACAAAAACCGGTATCAGATGAGCAGCAAACATCCGAGATTACATGGCCAGCTCCACCATTAAAGCCACGAATCAAGTATCTATACCAATTTTCCAAACCCACTGACCTTGAAATCCATCAATCGCTGCTTTCACGACTATGGGGGTGGCTATCTGGCCGTAGCTACAGTACCGGTATGGTGCGCCCTTATAGCATCACCACAAAAGAGCAACTTATTGCAGTCACCGATCCTGGCAAGAAAACGGTACATCTGTTCAATACAGCCACCAGCGAATATATACAGATTGAGAGTGCAGATGATACCTATTTCTCATCACCCGTCGGTGTTGCTATTGGTGATAATCAAATTTACATCTCCGATTCCAGGCTGGGAAAAATCTTTGTATTTACAGAAGAAGGCGAGTTTGTACGTACAATTGAAAACCTGGAACGACCAACTGGGCTTTATTTTGACGATAAAAACAAAAAGCTATACATCTCTGATACGCTTAATCACAAGGTTGTCATCTATAATGATAAAGGCCGTGAGCTATCTTCATTTGGACAACGTAACCTGGAGAAAGGTGACTTCAATTTCCCCAGCCATTTAACTTTGAATAATGACAGGCTTTACGTCAATGATGCCATGAACTTCCGCATCCAGAGCTTTGACCTGGATGGTAAATATATCAGCAGCTTTGGCAAACACGGTGACGCTTCGGGTTATTTTTCCCAACCCAAAGGTATCGGCGTCGACAGTAAGGGCCATATTTATGTGGTTGATGCTATATTTCATCGGGTTCAAATTTTTGATAATCAGGGTCGGTATTTAATGGCCTTCGGTAACCAGGGAAGCAAAGCAGGCGAATTCTGGTTACCGTCAGGATTGTTTATTGACCAGGACAAAATTTATGTAGCGGATTCATACAACCGCCGGGTGCAGGTGTTCCAATATGTGGGGGGATAACTTGAAAAGCCGTATTATTATCCCAGCATTGATTGCTATCACTGCAAGCAGTGTATTGATTAATACTAGCGTCCTGGCTGTACAGGATGTAGGCAACACTCGCCATAACTTGTCTATCAGCGGACCAGGAACGGTAAAAAGCGGTACTGTGACCCAGATTTGTGTATTCTGCCACACCCCACATGCCGCGATGCCAGACGCACCACTATGGAACCATACACTGCCTTCCGGACAGACATACACTCCCTATGGCAGTACCACACTCGATGCCACACCAGATCAACCAACGGGGAAATCAATATTGTGCCTGGCCTGTCATGATGGCACAGTTGCCCTCGGTGCATTAGCCAACCCACCAACAGGAGAAACCCTGGACGCTATCCTGACCAGCCCGTTAAACCCTAGCGAACGGGGCTACCTGGGTACAGACTTAAGCGATGACCACCCTATTTCTTTTATCTATGACGCGACTCTGATGGTCAATGACGGCGAGTTATTTGATCCTGCAAGCATCGGCCTGCCACTTGATGGTGCAAGTTCAGATCGTGTTGAATGCACCACCTGCCATGATCCACACGAAGCAACCAACACACCCTTTCTCCGGGTCAGCTCAACAAATGGTGCCATCTGTACAAGCTGCCACAACAAGGCCGGCTGGGCAACATCCAGTCATGCGACTTCAACTGCAACCTGGAATCTGGCTGGCACCAACCCATGGGCAGACCGCCGGGCAGAGTGGCGTGGCGCTGATGTTGCCGAAAATAGCTGTATGAATTGTCATACACCTCATAATGCAGCAGACACCGCAAGACTACCAAAATACCTGGAAGAAAATACCTGTATCGCCTGTCACAATGGCAATACTGCCTCAACAAATATTCAGGCAGATATTGTTAAAGCCAGCACTCATCCGGTAACAGTGACACCCAATGCAGATCACGATTTTGCGCCAACAGAAAATCCTCTGACCATGAATATCCATGCAGAATGTCCTGACTGCCATAACCCGCATAAGGTTCAGGCTGCACAACCCATGATTTCCTTTAACCCCAGTGACCCATTTAATGCCGCCATACATAGCAGCCCACCACTAGCGAATAAGCTTATCCAGGATGTCTCCGGTATTGATATCAATGGCAGCGTTGTTAGCACAGTGACTAACCAGTATGAACTCTGTTTCAAATGTCATGGTGTTCCCACCAAGGGGCCTTGTGGCAGCGCATTTGCGACAGATCGTTGCAGCACTACAACGGGTTATCAAATGACCCGCGTTGACCAGCTCTACAACATTCGCGACAAGGTCAATCCTGCAACAGCCGGACTGGTTTCGTATCATCCCATCGTCGCAAATAATGCAGCTAACAACGCCCAGGTATGGAGCCTGAGAACAGATATCCCATTAGATAAAATTAACAGTCAAATTTATTGTACTGATTGCCATAATAGTGATACTTCAGCCGCAGTAGGTGGCACAGGTGCCAACGGCCCGCATGGCTCTACAAACGAAGCGATATTGGCAGACGCCTATGCTTTCGATTCCATCATCCCAACAGGGCCTACAGACATGGCGCTGTGTTTTAAATGTCACTCTGAAGCATCAATAATGGCTGGCCTGCCAGCTGGCGGCTTCTCCCATGATCGACACATCGGTGGCCGTAGTAAATCCTGTATTAACTGCCATGACCCTCACGGCTCGGCGACCCATGAACACTTAATCAATTTCCTGAAATACAGTAATTACATGGGTACAATTTATGAAATTGTACCTTCAGGCGCCAACCCTGAACCATACTGGCAAGATGATCCAGATGATGCTGTAGATAACCCTGCAGGCGCATGTTTTCTTAGCTGCCATGGTTCAGCCCACAACGGCAGGAGTTACTAAACAATGTTAAATAAATCTCTAGCTTTAATTCTTCTAATTGGCCTCATTCAAAACAATGTAATGGCAAGCGACCTAAATCAGGCGGGTGACTTTCCAGTTTCTGAACGCAACTCCGCCCAGTCAAAAGTCAGTTTTGGTTTTGACAGTCATAGCGAGCATTACCTCATTACCTGGTCAGATGCCACCATCAACTCCAGAACCGATGTCGATATCTACGGCCGCATTCTTGATGGCACTGGCAAGGCCATTAGCAAAGATATAGGCATATCAACGGGCATCAGTGGCCAGGCCATATCAGCTGTCGCTTTTGATAACACCAATAAACGTTACCTGGTGATTTGGTCAGACTGGCGAAAGGCTATTGCCGTTGATTCTGACATTTACGGTCAGCTTATCAATGCCGATGGCAGCCTGTACGGTGATAATTTTGTTATCAGTGAACAAAGGTCTGTCTCACAGAAAGACGCAACCGTGGCCTACGATCCAGCACGACAGCAATTTCTCGTGGTTTGGAAAGACTCTCGCAGCAAAGGCCTTGATAAACTTTATGGTCGTTACATAGATAGCAATGGCAAGCCAAAAGGCAAGGAGTTTGCTATTGCCAATGGCGCTGGTAAGCAGGACAGACCCTCCCTGTATTATGACCCTAAACGCAAACGCTTCCTGGCAATCTGGCGGGATATCGTTGATGACCATCTGGAAAAAACAACACTACTACGTGGTAAGGGTATCTTTGCCCGCTTTATCGATCCTGCAAAACCCCATCAGGCTACACCGGGAAAATTAATTGATCTGGAAGACGATGCCTGCCTACCAACTTCTTTATATGCTGCCGCATACTCTCCAGATTCCGATGTGTTTATGGTCACCTGGACAACAGCACGTGACTATCAGGAACTGGGACTGGACGCCTTCGCCGCCATTATCCGCGCCGATGATGCAGAGCTGGTGACAAAACCTTTTGCCATCGCCCGCACCAACGACTACCAGGAATTTCCATCGGTGACTTACGATACACACAATAAACGTTTCCTCGCCGTCTGGTATGACCTGCGGCGTGACCACAGTTCCAAGAACGCTGACATCTACGGCCGCTTTGTCGAGCCAACCGGAAAAATGAGTAATGAATTTTTAATCTCAGACCTCAATATGCGCGGTGAAAAACGCTACCCAGTTCCCGCCTACAGCGAAAAACAGGATGCCTTTCTCATTTTCTGGCAGGACAACCGGAAGGCACAAAAAATTTATGGCAAATTAAAAAAGAATGAGCATGTTGC
>Ga0224511_10000285_pt1 | contig 21915 bp, 19 predicted proteins | sample SF_May12_sed_USG_2_FD_169988 | JGI IMG/M metagenome (GOLD analysis project Ga0224511, IMG submission 169988) | Sediment microbial communities from San Francisco Bay, California, United States - SF_May12_sed_USGS_8_1 | ecosystem: Environmental > Aquatic > Marine > Sediment | place: USA...
CTATATACATGCTAAACTTTGCACAATCGGCGGTTTGGCGGAATTGGCCGAATAGTTCTGATTGCGTGTTTTTCAAGATGTTCAGATAGGAATAGAATAGAATAGACTAGAACAGTGTTTATTTTCCAATAATGATAGGTTCGTAATCGCCGAACGGCTTCTGTAGGTTTCCGTAAGAACTATAACTCAGCGTAGCGTTTTGGGTTAGACATATCCTTCCACCAGATACATCCGAGGCACGATCGCTGATTAGGCGGAATTGGCCGAGTAGTTCCGATTGAGCGAAACCATGGAACCGCATAATCAAACATTGTACAGTGTTGAGTTTTTTCTTCCACATAATGAAATGTTTGAACTCACAGGAATGTAGTTAGCATTAATGAAATCAGAATCCTCTACGTCATCAACTGGTCTCAGCTTAACCCTTGAGTGGTCAACTGGAAAAAAGAAAATCCGTTGCTAATTCGAAATGATAGATATAATTTTAAATAAAGTCCATGTATAGCATATCGATAATCGAACCAGTAATGTATATAGTTAAAATTTAATGTAGAAATGAAATAAACTAACAAGGTAAGATATTGGTGTATCTGTTCTTCGGTCGACATATCTGGGATGTTGCAGCAGTACACGGGTGTTTAGGGCTCATCTCGCCGATCATCTGAAATGATGTAAGAATAAATAGTTCTTTTTGTTAAAATGTATTATAGAGGACATGTTGGCACTTACTATAACATGATTATCGTTTTCTTACCTTATACGCATCAGCGAACAACATGTCGCTGTCCTTGTGCATCCTGTCTACGAACACTGGGAACTCGGTCAGCTTCACTGGACCCGGTCTAAATTAATGGAATAAATACTGAGAACAGCGGCACATGATGTAAAACAATTCGTTATCTGCTAATTGTACCTTAATTGTAGTTAAAAGTTTAAAATGCATTTTATTCTTTTACATGCATGAGAAACGTTGCGTTTACCTGTATATGTGTTCATCTTTCTTTTTCGTTTCCTTCAATTCCGTGAAGTCCTCGCTAGATCTGTGAGTATTGCCTACTGTGTCTTTGGCGAAGCACCTGCAATTACGTATTATTTGTGTTAATGTTGTATAATATAAACAATGTACGCTTGAAACAGTTGGTTATATACTTTTATGAGGACTTATCTGGTTTATTTTATTTCAAATTAAAACTGGTATCTTATAATCTAAACTTCTGGAATTATTTCAAATAATTAAAGCCAAAATAGTTACCGCCCTTAATAACTTGCAAGTGTTGAATATTACTGGTATTTCAAAGATTACTCAAATTGTTTTATGGAACGTACGCGGCCTGTCTGCGGCGTAACAGGAACACGACCACGATGACGACGATGATGACCACGACCGCCGCACTGATTCCCCCAGCTATAGCCACCGTGTAGTCAGGGGCTAAAAGTAGCACATGCGATGCATACGTCATAGTATTAGTAATTTTATTAACGAAACTTTCTTTCTGTGTTTTATATAATGAATATGTAGCTACAGCGAGATATGTGAACTTCACAAAATAAGTATTTAATGATGAAATTAAAGATGTCTCACACAGAAAAATTCAGTGATAATATCATTTGCTTAATACTCAAAGAAGAAGAAGAAGAAGTTTCATCAATAAATGCTAAGTTATTGCTTATAAATCAGTCAATACTAACAAATACGCGTTAACGTCAAAGCTAAACATAATTGTATTTTTATTAGCATTATGTACTTGGACAATATTTATCTATTTTCATCTATCTTACGCACTGGTGTTAGACTGGTTAACTTACATGTTTACTTAGACCTTAGTTTTAAAAAAGTGGCTTTTGTCGTTTGAGTTAATGATAGAAATGTTATATACATGCAAGTATTGTTAATATGTATATACATAAACACAAATGTGGGTCTTTAAACATGCCTTTGCTATGTTATATTAATCTATACATCTACACATTATAATTCTATACATCTACTTGACTGTAAACACAGGAACAGAGGAAGTAAATCGACTTAAGGTAAGACCTTTGTAATGGATGCACATATTTGCAGCTAGGTAGAAGTTTCAAAAAATTATTTTATTGAAACATATGCCATTTACAGACGATCCACCACACCGCTTTTCACAGTTTATTCTTTTTTATTTCATAAACAAGGTTGAAATTTTTCATTATTTTCATTCAGGTGTAAAATTATTTCCCTTGAATTTAATTTAAGCAAATAAAGGTAACTTGCATTTTAAAAAGAATTTTCTATGGTTGAAAAGTAAAAGCATAATATAAATATCACATTTTAATGCATAAATCTTGTTTATATTTTGATAAAAATACAAATGTGTATCCTTCATAGTCCTTACAAAGGTCTTACCTTAAGCAAATTTTACAGATTATATGCATTATTTAATAAACATATTTTTGGTTAAAGTTGATTTATCAACCTTAAAATTCCAACCCAAAATTTAGAGTTAAAGTTGACTAATCAACCCAAAATTCCAACACAATTTAGAGTATATTTTTAAAGGTACAAAATAAACCATATTAACAATATACATTCAGGTTTAATACATTCATACTGTAACCCATGCATGGTGTTAGTAAAGGCAACATTCGATCAGTCCATTTTATATATCATTACCTATTTCCTTTGGAACGACTTTGGCTAAAATATGTGAATAAAAAAGATAGCAATGCTCGAAAAAACGTTAAGATATTTTAGCAACACATTTCCAGATAATTTGTATATTTATATCGAAAAGAAAAATATTATATGTAAACATTGAATACCCTTTAAGCGCATGCGCATGTTATAAAAATTATTTGTATCCACTTCATTACAAGCCTTTTATACATATCTTTAAACAAGACATAAAGCATTAACCTTAGCAAAATACATGCACAATCATAGGATTGCATCATATCCATATAAAAAAACAGCACTAACTGTTATGCATATAATGTACCTGTTGCTATAGGCTGTGAGTATCGCGTCTCTGTACAGCCTGTATCTGTGCAAGCCCCAACTTTGAGTCTGTAACCAAATTATGTGACCAAATTACATAAGTTTGTCTTGTATTAATCTGCACGGGCACGTGACCTCATTAAACAATAAAGTTTTGAAAGTGTAATTGTATTTAAACGGTTTTCAGGTTTTACACAAAGGCAGTTTAATTATTTTTGCCTAGTTAACATAGATTTTGTCAATCCAAATACCTGTAAGCTTTTCCAGGTTTTAAAGGTCCATTACAAATATTCTTTGAGGAACAATCACTCTCAGACTCGCTCCCAATAACAAGTAGTTTTGTTTCACTCTCCGTTGACCGTCTGTGCCGATCTGAAATAATAGCAATTTGGCATTCTGCGCCTCGAAAAGGTCGGAACTATTGACAAACAAACGATTAAATGATTTTGCCATCTCTAGCATAAAAGGACATATTTTGTTTTAAGTTATGCTAATGATATGGTCACAAATCACCGATTATCACTGTACGGCGTCTATTTCACCAAACATCGTACGATTCTACGGCGCCCGTACGGCGCCCGGTCGGCGGCAGGAAGAATCGTACGATTTTTTATCAATTTTTGAGACATTGTACGGTGCCCGGTGAAGTTTAGGTACTATTTAAAATTTCACGGCGCCCGTATGGCGTTTGGCAGGGTCATCGAGGGTAAAATGACATCGGCCGGGCACCGGACTATTTTTGTTTAAAATTTAAATTGTACGATTTCAACGGCGACTGTCCGGGCACCCTTCGATGTTTGACAAGCGTCATGAACTTTTAAAAATCTCTGAACAAATCGGCAGATGCCTGTCCGGGCACCGGACGTTGCGCGTCCGGGCACCGGCCGGTATTTTATGAGTCGAACTGCCACCGGTGAGAAGTGACGTGTTTTTGCACAAGTACATATGTCTTTACATAGATATTTTACTTTTGAAGACCAAAAACATAAATGCAAAAATACATATTTCTCTTGGGCAGCTGAGGATGATGAACATACATCGAACAAGTGTTATTGAAATTGTTTAATTGAATCTAAGTGGTAAAAATTCCACTATTATAAGTAATGAATTAAATTAAAACCTGGAACAATAAAAAACATTTATTTTATGAATAAAGTATATGTACGTTTTGTTGTTCATGTTTGCGACTATGAGCTCATTTGTGTAGTAGAGATTATATTACTTTTGACTTGAAACTCTCATTTAATGTTATTGGCTTGAGCATGTGCTATGTGTACAAGATAAGACTTGCAAGTTTTTTTGCCTCGGTTTGTCATAACACAAGTAATGAATCTCCTTAATAGATTTTGAAGACATCACTTACTTTCTAACAAAGTTGGCCAAAATAGCTGTCCACTTGAAAATATTCATTTTAAGTTTTCTGTCATTTGTGTACGATTTATGTACAAGTACTTAACCTTGTGTTATATTTTCTTCCTTTTTTAATCTGACGCCGTTTGTCTTTTTCAAAGACATTTCTTGTTTAATATAAATGTATATATTATTGCATGTGAAAATTCGTGTAAAATCGGCCGAGCGCCGTACGTTTTCCGGCTGATCTCGTACAACGCCGGCCGGGCACCAGCCGGACATCGTACGGAGCCCGGCCGGGCATCGGCAGATGTTTTCATATACAGACGCCGGCCAGCGCCCGAAGGCTATGTGACCACGCAAGAGAAAATTCTTAAAAAATCGTCTGGTGTCCGGGCGATTATCAAATTCGCCGGTGGTGTCCAAATCGCTGAAATCGTACGATGTCAGTTTTATTTGTGACCATAGCATAAGACTGTTTAAAAAAAAGAACCACTATAAATCATTGACGTATTAGTCAAATCATTATTTATAATTAGAAGTCATTAAATGAATCAGAAGCGAAGCGAGCAAACGTTTTTACGAAATTTAGCATTTGAGGCATAAAAAAAAACATAAGTCTCCGGCTGTTGTGGTGGGTGGGGTCGCCGGGTACGTCCCCCCTGGATCCGCTAGTGTATAATATAGAACGGTCTAATTCTGTTACGTAAAGCGTAGTAAGCTTAAATTACATTCATAGCATGACAAACCACGCAGATAACACATACCAAAGTATTTTTAACAAAATAACTTACTTTGAGGACATTTTGAAACTTCTTGGATAGCGATGTAAGGAGGCATTATATCCCTGTCCTTCACATCTGACCATCGTTTGTAGTTTTGCTTTCGTGTTTTATATCCGTTTATATCTCCGAAAAAAGGAATGCCTAAAGACATAACATCGAAATCACATGATAGATTCAATTTGCTTAAATTTACAATTAAAATTAAAATCTCTATGTATAATGTTTACAACAAAACAATATCAACTATGGGTTAAATAAAACTACGTCGTATATCTGTTCAATTATTGTACATTTAACATAAATTACAGAATACCATTATCTACTAAGCTGCTTTCCGAGACGACGAACGTCCAATTGTGTATCTTTCCATTACTGGTGTTACACAGAAACTGATTCAATTGGAACACCACTGCTATTTGTGTTTTGTCATCAGAAAGGGTTTGTAATTTTGCATGTTGTATCAACGGTTCACTTAATGCAGATTCGTTTATTGGAAGTGGCGCTGAAACAATAGCCGATTCAAGCTTATCTGCATTTACACATGCACATAGTTAAATTGTTGTTAAATACAAGTGGAGCAACGTTCTAACTTTTAAATATGTGCACGATGGCGTAAATGTAATATCGCTTTACCTCCAGGAATAAGCGTCACAGGCTTAACGAGAGGTGGACCTCCACCGACTATAGTATTTGCATGGACCTGTATCAAACACAACGGAGATTTTCGTTATTCTTTTACAAAAACAATTAAATGTTCATGGTGTGGTATTAAAAAAATGAAAAGCTATGTTCAATATATCGAACACGTTTAACGTCGTCACATCACAGCACAGTGTCAGTGGTCTGTTAAACTAACATTTTTGTACTTTGTTCATAGCATAGACCGACTACCGGGAGCGGCTACTATCTTATAAAATGATTGATTAAAGACAGTTCGCTACGTCTAAGTCGGTTAATCTTCACATTCGACCCATATGAGAAATCAGTGTGTCGCTCTAACATTAAAGAGGTCAGTACTGGTACACCCACGAACATTGATTAGGCAGGCTGACCGAGGCATTTTAACCAAATAAACTAGTCTCATTTACACAAACTGTACAAGAAACAACCAATCTTAGTTAAGAAGCTTTAGCTTTTTGTTTAAATTTCGTGTTTGGAAAATTTAGCAGAGCAACAAAGTTGGTACAAATAACTAAAATGTAAATATCTTGTTACTAAAATATCTTACCGAAATATTATATTCACCGGGATGAACATCATAAAATTGTGCACTGAGAGTACTGTTGTCAACAGTTTGGTTCTGTAACAAAGTCATTCCAATATTATTTTTACATGTATTATTATCTTATCATAATATTATTATTAGTAGTAGTAGTAGAAGTAGTAGTAGTAGTAGTAGTAGTAGTAGTAGTAGTAGTAGTAGCGGCGGTTGTTGTTGTTGTTGTTGAATACCAGAAAAAAAGGTATGTAATAATAAAACAATACTATATATACGAGCATATGGAATGTTTGGAATAATCATTGCTTAATAGTATTACGCTTAAAATATTTTCATGCGGGTGAGTTATGCATCCACATAATTGCATACTTTAGTTAAATGCGAATGTAAACATTTTAAAATGACCATCACGAAACGAAGCAAGATACGTTTGTTGTAAGAGGCTATTGATTTACTTAGAACAATCAAACATTGTCACATCTTTCAACAAGGTATAGCATGCGTACAATAACCCCGACTTGGCCTTTAAAATTAGCATCTATTAACGATCTAGCTCACACCTATATACGATCTATACCACGCCTTCCTTCCACCTCGGCAATTTACTCATGCAAATGAAAGTCAATTGGGCTTTGTAGGTTCAAAGCTTATGATTTATCTACTTCATTTTTACGACAGTTTGATGTGCTGTTCGTTTATTTTGCTATTTTTAGTGTTATATTGTTTTCATTTTTTGTAACTGTTTTTGTTTTGTTTATTGTTTATTTCCTTTTCATTAATTTTGATCGTTCAATTACTAGCTTGTTTGTTTTATGTACATTGTATTAAATGATACAGCGGAACTAAAACAGTGCGCACAGAACTAAAATAGTGCATTATGTTCACCCATACATGTAAAATGTCTACTTTTAATTAACGAGGTTTACGAAATTACACGAAAAACTCAATGCCATGCCTTACCACTTGAACCGAGGTCGACTCCAGTATTCCAATAATTGAAAAAAAACTTCTCTGTTGAGGCTCGAACCCGTGACTTTTTAATCACGGGTATTGCAAGGTAACCCCTCGGCCACGCCGGTACTGTTAAGCCTTATTCTTGTATTGAATACATAAACATTATGATTGTTCGAATGTTTAACAAACATGCGCGATCTTAGACGACTGTAAGCGATCGCGTTATCGATAACTAATTTTGCGTTCGTATTCGATAGATAATATATTCTTCATATAGGTCAATGCGGAGTTATTGTACGCATGCTATATCATTTATTCATTTTTATTATAGGTGACCATGCATATAGAAAATAATAAGATTTTGGTCTCTTTTTTCAAACACAACAGGTCAAACTCGCAACAAATTCTAGTTATATCTAAGTTAATGCTCGAGCTAGCATTAAATCGAAGTTCGGTGATCGCACAATAGTAATACTTTAATGTATACTCAAGTTGTTTTATCGGACTTCGTTCTTCTACTTTTTAATACTGTGTTTAGACGTGCACTAATAGCAATACGGCTGTTCGTCTTTGTACATGTACCAGCTATTTATCAGTATACATGTAGTATGTCCATTTATGCATGTAAAGATACGCGTACTATAGTTATTGATCCCACATTACTTCGATTTATATATAAGTTTGAATATAAATTCGAACAAGAGTAATTTTATTTCAAGACTCTAGGACCTGTATCTTGAAATGCCTGAGGATACTAGTTTGCTAGTAATCGAACTAAGCCAAGGGTGTTTGCCCATACACACTGTCCGCATGTTTGAAAGAGGAAGGATAAAATCTTTAAAGTATTTTGAAAAAGTTCAGCACCGTTTATTTTGTACATTTATAGCCGAACGATGACCATAACCCCCACTGCGTGTTTGCTATAGGAGAAAATATTGCGCCCGTGCACATTTTGTCTTTACTTATTAAAAGGACAAAAGGCGATAGAGCCGATATTTTACACACCTTGTCACCGTAGACGATGATGTAGCTTGTTATGATACCGTTTCTGTCTCGATCTGAGGGCGACGTCCAACTGACGTTGATACGCCGAGGTTTCGTGACATTCGTTTCAGCGCCAACCTCCATTGTTTGTATACGACCAGGTTCTGAGATAAACCATTGACATTTAAGTTGTCAGTATTCTCTATGCATGTTTTATACATTATTTATATTACGATATTAAAATTGGTTTCTAATTTATAACTCTATTGCTTGTCGTTTATTCTAATACTATTCCATTGCATTGCAAGATATGCCATATAATTAAGAATATCGTAACATTCGCTAACTGTCTTCTGCTGTCGTAAACAATTCAACGTCCGAGGATACACCGATACAATAATTTCCGTCTTTTGTAGTAACATTAACATTGACTCTGTACTCCCAAAACGCCTCTAATCCGTCTACTGTTAACACATTGTTAAGGTCGCCTGCAACAGCATATAAAATAGGCTTCTAAATGTTGGGACAACAACATTAATCATGGATATTATGCATTCTGTATTTTGCGGAATATTACTGAGCCAAACAAAATAGATTGTTTCTTGTTTGTTAACGTTCATCAGTTAACATTATATGCATGAAACGTGTGGCGTTTGAGGAAATATTACGTCGTTTACTTTAAAACTTTTTAAAACATAATAAATGTTTTGAAATCAATAGCTAGTAATAAAACGTACCTATTCTATAAAACGTTGATGACTTTGTACTAAACATGTTGGTGTCATTCAATGTGTCTATAGCCGTAATCGTGTAAAACGTTGGTCCAGTGTACATTGTAGGGTTTTGCCACGCAATCGCCAATGAAGACGAAGTTGGATGTCGTAATGTGAGATTTATTGGTTTCTGTGGCTCTGTTGGTCCAAATATTACAAAACGTTTAATGTTTGGTGTGATGAATACAGCTTACAGCAGTCGATTAAGAACTCAATCCATGAATCAAAATGAATCTTGACAATCAACAAAACAAAAATGAACAATTCCGTTAGCATCTACAATATTGTATGAATAGAAAACATTTTTAGAATAATAGTTAAATTTTAGAATAGCATTTTATGTTTCGTACCTGAAATTTGGGTCCGAAAATATTTATTCTGTGAAGGACCAGTGGCGATTGAGTTGACAGGGGCTACTGAAACGGTGTAGTTTCTAAACGGGAGTAAATCTGACAACTCCGTAGAGACATTAGTTGTTGAGACAGTTTTGATGGTGTGGTTTGTATCTGTATCGGATATATTTTGCTGAATTGTTATTGAATAGATAAGGTTGATATCGTTAATATAGCAGGGCTCCGACCATGAAACGTTCGCCTTGTTCGCCATTATATCCGACAATGTCAAATTCGTCACGGCACTTGACACTATAAGAAAAACAAAATCGAAAGTTAAATAATTATATACGAACTTAAGATACGTGCAACGAACGAATAAATGAAACTTACAATATTGCAAATATAGTTAGTGTTTAACATATCAAAACAAGTACATGTACAACACTTTGCAACGAATTGAAAGAATGAACAAAAACTATGTTTGTTTTTTGCATAACGAACACATGTTTGTATCGATAACATTTACCTGATGGTTTAGTTTTAAACACAAAATTGTCAGTTGCGTTCCCAGATCCGATATCGTTTGTTGCTGTTATGGTGAAATTATAGTCCCAGTATGCTGATAGACCATTTATTTCGTAATAAGTCAATGGTTCCATTGATACAACGCTGGTGTTGTACATACGCTCTCCATCTCTGCTACATACATTTTCATAATAATATAGATTTATTGTGTAGTTCGTTATAATCCCATTTCTTTCCACGGGTGGGTTCCAGTTGATTTTTATGGTGTCAAAAGTCAAGTTATAGTTCACATTTGTTGGAACTCCAGGAACTGCAAAAGGCAAATGTTATACGTCAGTAGGTTATAACACCACCACCACCACCATCAACAACAACAACAAACAACAACAACAACAACAACAACAATAATAATAATAATAGTAATAACAATAATAACTCACAATCACTCAATGTTGCAAACGTCCCTGTTTTAATCTCACTTGGTTTAATTGTATACACAATCCCATGTACTGTGTAATTCCTAAAAGGGTGCAAAGTGGAAAGCCTCCAAACAAATGATGAATTTTCAATGCTGAATGTTCCATTTTCAGTAGTTGAACAATTCGTTGGAACCTAAAAATATAAAATTCGTATTTAAATATAAAAGTACTTCTGTCATTTTGAAGTATGTTTGCTTCATAAGTTGCGTTTACGCCGTTGGCCTATTTTGGTTAATCACGGCTGTTAACATCTAGAAAACAATGTTCCTTGGCTTACGATGACCATTTGTTTGCGCAATCTCTAGAGACAGTAATGCCAAGAAAGTTGGGCACTCCCAGTGTTTCTCGAACTTCTCTACAGGCTGAACTAGCCGGGCTGGCATGATTAAGAGATATTTGTAAATCATGGTTCATACAGAGGTTGTAAAAAAATTCAAGGACTTTTTAAGGACTTTTTTCACTGTCAGAATTAAGGACTTTTCAAGGACTGGGCACTAAAGTCAAGGAAATTTCATCCCCTGTGCGAACCCGGTGTATAAGGAATTTACACTTTGAACAAGAATGCCTGTCATTGTCGGCACATTGTGTTTATAAATTAAGTAGTCATGTTCATCAAATACCTTATCAGATTGTTTAATTCTATCGTCTGGACATTCGCTAGAAGCACACAAAAACGTTGTTCTGGCCACGCATGGTTGAGACAGTTCTTCCAACTCTAACCATACGTCATACCGCCGCAAAATGCCGTTCTTGACTTTTGGTGGTCGCCATGAGACTAAGACTGACTTAGAAGTCAGCTCAGACTTTTCAAAAACAGCAAGTGCGTCTGGGGCTGAAATAAAATGTTTACAGTACGACGTTTATCTGTGCGCATGCCAAATAACCATACGCATCCACGAACTGTAAGGAATTACAGCTGTACTATCGACAATTAAATGGTATGTTTGAAAAAATATACTAAATATAATATTGGTTAAATCTTAATACAAGAATAATAATAATAATAATAAAGCGATAGGTTTGTGTACATTTTACATGAAAACAAAACCAATATTAAAGTTGAACAGATGCTCAAATATTTTTTTTAACCATGACTTTGATTTAAATATACCTTCTTCATTTGTTGGTTTATCCAATGCTTTGATGAAAGGGCTTCCATACAATATTCCATGGTCATAATTTAGTATGTATGATGTGATGTTCACAGTGCATTTGGTTCCAGGATCGAGATTAGCCACCGTTGATGTGTTTAAACTTACATTATTGGATTGTTCGAAATGCATGTGCGAATCTGTGTTTGGGCTTTGACATTTCCACATAAGTATGTATCCATCACTTTTAACGAATGTCCATTCAGTTGTTATGGTTGAATTTGTTGCATTTTTAACTTCGACGGTTGAAACATCATTTGGTTCTAAAACAAAAGTAAAAGGGTAATACATGGAACGTGTGTTAAGGCTGAAATGTGCATATTTTTATAACCCTGCTTTAAATACTAATACGTCATAACATCATACATGAATATTTTTATCAATTCCTCTTTCCTCTATAGTTATACTCGCTTACTTACTTGTAAATGACGATATAGATGCATATCCTTTACTCAAAACATCTTGAAATACAGTAAAAACATGGAACGTGTAGTTTGTACCCGCCGTAAGCTCATTTATGGTCAAAATTGTCTCGCTCTTATTACGATATAAATTGCACGAATCTGTATTATACTGTATGCAGTATTTATCAAATACTTTATCGTTGTTTTCTCTCACTTGAATGCTTATGGAATTATTTTCTGCATCGTTATAGTCTGCCTTAGGCGAAACAGGCCCTGCAAGTGATAAAATGTCGTTTATATTACTGAAGCACAGATCTACATTAATCAAGATCGGAGTTGGGACTTCATTTTTATTTACTACATTACTAACAATAGTATATACAACGATTACAAATCATTTAACGACGATACAAAACAATAGAAGACCATTTTAATAAATAGAATTAGTACATAAGGGGTAAATTCTAATTGTTTGCAGGAAAATAAGGTTGATTATTTTTACGACATATATGTTTGTGGTTATAAATTATTATCTCGCATGCACGAAATGAGTCCTAAGAAGTAATTGCAAGTACCTGTAAAGCCATCCATGGTAAATGGAAAACTCATGAGACCACTGTCCAGTACTGTGTAAACGGAAACGTTGTAGGTTGTCGCCGCTATTAAGTTATTTAATATGACAGTGGATGAAGCCGAAAAAGTTTCATTAGGCACTGTAGTATTTTTGCATTGTTCCTTGCTTGTGCTACGACAAACGTTGATTAAAACAGTGCTAAAACGAACATCTTGAACAGTAATGTTGACGGAAAAGCTGTTCTCCTTAATTGAACTTCTTATAAGAAGTGCATTTGGTTGAGATGGCCCTGAAAGAAATGGGGGAAACTACTTGTTAATTAAATATCTAATAAAACATGCAAAATTATGCAAAAAGTCCTGGAACTCAAATACTCGAAGATATCTATAAATAATAACTACCATAAAAAGTCTTAACTAATCACTTACTAGTTTGGACTGTGAGTATGACCCAGGGACTTTCTTGGAAAGGGACTTCTGTTCGAACAGACACATTGTATGTAGATGCGGACGTGATATCGGTGTCTACCGTAATAAACCCTTCGTCGTGAGAAGCATTGTACGAAAAGACAATGTTTTCATTTGAATCATACACAAGTGCCGACCAATTTTTATTGTCTCCATTATTGATCACAAAACTCCTGTCACTAACGTTTGTAATATGGACGTTTGGAGGATCAGGAACTGTTTAAAGAAAACAATGTTTAAAATAATATTATCAATGTACATGTATATACAAAAAAAACAGTTCAAATGCATATATGCCTTTGCTTGTTTGTTTTCTTCTTTTAAGGAGAGGGGTGATATTTTGAAGTCAAAACTAAAGAGCATAATCTCTTACACAACCAACTTGCGTATTTGACATAGAAAACATTCGATGCTTATAATAATGTTCATATTGTGAAATTGCGTATGCACAATTGCTAATAAAATAATTTCAACTAAAACCACAAGTATGTTTTGCATTTCGATACGGCTTATCGGAAATGGAATCACTATATTGCGTTATGTTGATATAGTCGTCAAATTTTCGTCCGTTCGAGCGTCTGAATGTGGCCCAAGAATTAATTAAATACCTCAAAAGGTGTGATCAAACATGCAGGTCAAATGTGGTCAAATAAATGTGTGTCTGAATTCTAACTTCATTAAAATTTGACACATTTTAATATAACTAATTAAACATAAACAGACCGTGATTACACTACGTGTCCCCTGCAAAAACTACTTTCACGGTTAGGTGTCAAATGTCAAATTTAATTAAAAGAAGTGTTCGTCCAATTTAAAGCTACGTCCTAATACAAGTTAATTATATTCAATTTTCAAAGTTTTAACTGGATTTGGTGAATTCAAACTGAAGTTATTGACCAGAAACCCTATGTTGAACGCTGCCTGCACACACACACACGTACGCCCGACATACCACAATCTTATTAAAAACTTTGTTTAAAAGCAAACGATATTTCTTTATCAGTATTAAATGTCACAAGGGCAATATCATTGTACTGTCTATAAGAAGTTCGTTTTCAAGTAATAAAAAAAAGAAAATTTTAAATGAAAATTTAATGGATAGTTCCACAATTGCTTAATCTCCGCCCAAAAAATGGCGAAATCTATTGTATATGTGATAACGCTTATCCAAACAGAAACCATGCTTTCAATTGTTTAAACTATGTCAGATTGTAATTTTACCATAAACCTATCAGCCATTGGATTAAAATTGACCATGTACCATTATATTGATCCTGATTGACATTTGTGGAACTATCCATTGTCTTTTTTTGCACGACACAGCTTTTTCTTATCAGTACCAAAGGCAAAAGCTCAGGATTGTAACTAATAACCCATCTTGGTTCAGACAATCGTGAATTGTCGCTAGAATCATTTTATGACTAATTAATCAATACAGTCATGTGGCTGGGCCTGATAGTGCTCTCAATTACCCTAAATCGATGATGTAACCTGTATGTATTTTACATACGCATTGAGAAATCTGGTTTTATAGCATTTTAGAACTTACCAGTAAAGCTGACAAATTGTTGTGGTGAAGCACACTCGACATTTTTTTCTTGAAAACGCATTACTGTATATATTGATATGGTGTACTGTAATCCAGCCGTCAAATTTTGAATAGCGAAATCACTTTTATTTGTGTCTATTCGTAATTCAGTTCCACTTTGTACAGTAACTTTAAAAAAATCAAAGTACCAAGTACTGCTTTCATTATACAACTTAAAGGTTAAACTGTCTCTTGATACAGCATCAAGGCGCCAGGCGTTGACATTTATTGGTTCTGAAAATAACAAAAATATTCAGATATAAAACCGATGCTAGAAAAAAAACATAAGTTTTGTCTTATACACACCAGATTGTGTTGAAGAGTTTAAACGACCATTCGCACATATACTATCAGTACACTTTTTTTACCAATGTAAGACAGAACTATTAAAAATATTATTCAGATTTTCTTTTTTTTTGTAATTTCTAAAATGATTTTTCAACAAAATTCTATTGCCGACATACAAAAAGGGGTGCCAAATGCAGGATTTCTGATTCCAAGAGAAAAAGCCCGTTTTGACGCAGTATTAATTTCACGCAATGGCGTTAAAGACTGTTTCTTGCTTAAGCTAATCAAAGAATGTGACAAATGTCCCTACAGCCAGCTATGACACTACTTTTACGCTTCCAAAGGAGACGGATGGCTTAATGTACGCATTGCACAGAATGTGTACCATATTTCTGTTGTCACAAAGAGACAGCAACATACTGCAGTTGGAACATATTATCAATCAGTAGTCAAGATGTGTAGATGATCATTCTTTCAGGACAAGTGCTGACTTTATGACAATCATTAACCTAAGTGTTTTGATCATATGGATGAAGGGCAATAACAACACTGATAGTAACCGGAGCTTTGTATGTCGGAGCATTATACGCCCGAAGAATGAGCCGTCAATAGGGATCGTGTATCGGTCATGGCCATCTAAAACAACAATTCGGATGTCTGTAAACTAAATAGGTTTCAAGTTATTCAGCGAACAAGGAGTTTATACCTTTACCTTTGACCTACTTACCCCAAAATCAATAGGGATCATATAAGGGTCATGACAAACTCAGACACTAAATATGGTGCCCCTCAGCATAACAAGTTATTGGCTAATATCTTCTTAATATCAATTTCAAACATGTATGTTTCTACACCCATTAAAACGGCACATTGACGACTGTGTTACGAATTTTTCAGATTACTGACCAATTATTAGACTAGATGATGATGGTAGATATTTGCAAGATGGATTGCAAGTGAATACATAAGAATGGTCCGAAGAACCAGGCCCATCAAGACACATTTTTGACCGGTTGTCGATTATGGATACGACACAAAAAGAGTGTAAAAATTTCAAAGAGCAAAAAATAAACAATAAATTATTATGATGATTACAGTTTTTTATCATGATCAGTGGGCTTATTCTCATATCACTTAGATCTGTCTTTCGAAGACGTTTTGCCTAAATATCCTTCTAGTATTTGCTTTATGCTTAAGTTATAATTTGCAAAAGGAAGGAATGCAACACATCGAGACATGACTGGAAGGGACATCCGTTATCCCAATAAGACCTTCGCTGAATTAGATAGAAGGCACAGAAAAAGCAACACACAACGGTGTACGTACGGGTTATGGACTCCACTGACGTTGTCTCAAAGCTCGGTATGCCACGCCTCTCTCCACGGACAGTGATGTTATATCGTCGGCCTGGCTGGAGGCTGTCAATGATTACGGTCATCGAAGGTACTTCATCTATAATGTCTACACTATCCTTCTTTGTGAAAGTGTCAGTCATTATAGTGTACAACAACTTATCAATACCCCCAACTACAGAACAATTCAGAGTGTTGACAGTCTCATTGTAATACAAAAGACTACAATGCAATCCATTGGCATCGATTCCTGTGAAAGAAAGCATTGTCTCAGAAATAAATCTTAACTATAGTATAACTATACAAAAAAACGTCAAAGGTTAATGGTTGTTTATGCATTAAAAATTCAATTTGGTGTATTTGCGTCATTTGGAAAGGTGTGTGTTAAAGTATAAACAAAATCAAATACGTGTGTGTGGTTTTTTAAACAAGCATTTTAGATCTTTTATTGCATACCTGCTTCACATTTGTCATTTATGGCGTCATAGTAAGGAAACTCGTCATCGCAGAGACACCGTAAATCATCGTTTGTGTTAGGCTTACAAACCGCATTGCTTGTATTGCATGGGTTATCGTCGGTTAGGTTGAAGCAAGACTGGTTGAAGGCGAGTACTGAAAGTATTTTAAACTGGCGAATTACATATAGTCATATGATGTACTGAAACCAATGAGCATTACTAGATCAACAAAATCATACCAATATATTGACACATCCTTATGAGATCAAGCATAACAACAAACTTTTCAAACCTGTTACATTGCAGGTCGGAAGATTAGTCCATGTGGCATCCGCATTGCAAGAAGAGGGTATTTCCCCTACCAAGTGGTACCCGACGTTACACAGAACGTCAACCATACTTCCATATTTTATATTCTGATTAGATACGTTGCTATGCCTTATAGTGATTGGGTTGCAATCTGAAATTTTAAGGGAAATACTTATTTCTGATGTGACAATATTTTTGGTGTGAAGCGTCCTTAATCTGCAACAAATTCATAATACGCCGTTGTACTATGCACCATGTACAAATATAAGATACTGCACCCTGTTAAAATATAAGATAATTAATCTACTTTAAATAATTACATGTTTTATTATCATTTTAAAAATCAAGGGACATTATTCTGTAGTGGCTGTGGGTCGAATTTGGCTGATATATGGTACCATGTAAACTGTCAGCCACTTGAGAGAGAAGCAGATTAAAAAATTTGGATAAGAATACAGACACTAACACAGGGGTGCCCATGGGGATTCGTCTGAAAATAGTTTGAAATAGTGTGCCCATACACAATGTTTGAATAGGATTGGAAAACTCTGAATTGGAGTCCGGATGCTGTTAAGTTTACATATTTTAAACTAATTAAAGGACATAACAAAGACATGTTTGAAGTCATCTGAATAACAATCAAATAAGTAGGAGTCCTGACATTGTAAATTTTACATATTATCAACCAATCAAGAGGCATAACCAACGAGTGCCTTGTGTTATGCCGAATGCCTGACCGCCGAACGCCCACTATGGGTGAAAACATAACATGTCCGTCCGGTTGTATTAAAATAAAGAAAATGTCATACTTAAAATGTTTCTGATACCAGTTATCTGACTCTTTATCAATATTCCATGACACATACCCTGTCGGCCATTGTTTTAATTGTTAACCGTACAAATTTAAAACATCGTTTATGAATAAAAAAAGTATACATGTTTGTCTATGTTTTATTTATATGCAACATTATTCCACGATTCAAATAAATATTTTGTGAAAAGGGAAACGAAACTTCAAAAAGGCGCTTTCTCTGGTTCAGTTTTCCGTCAAATTCATGTGAGAAAGCTGTTAATCGCTTGTTGAATAAAGAAGTTAGAATTGGAAAATCCAGGAACACAGTGATATAAACTTATCAGTGTTGAAAATCGGCATTTATAATTAAAAAAATCATACTTATTAATAAATAAGCTCCTTTGTCAATCGGTATTTCTTACACGATCGACTGTATAAATTCAAAATACAGAACTTGCAAAAGAATGGAAAAGACTTTGCTGCTGTAGGGTCGTTACTTCACATGCATGACATTGCATTAAATGTTTTGTAAATTCAGTTGAACTATTGTGAGAACACATTCACAGACGTTAATACGAACCTTTTGGCTCACATTCCACAGTCCCGTTCCACGTTCCGTTGATTCCACATGTCAACACGGCTGACACAATGTCGTTGTCAGATGACCCAGCTATCCTATACCCGTCGGCACAAGTGGCGGTTGTTGTATTACCGACAGTTGCATTTCCGTCAGGCGAAAGGGTTCCATTGGGAACAGATGACTCCACACACACTAAAGATTCGAAGGATTCTTATGCATGTACATTTGATTTTCAGTCGCACATTGTTTTTACTTATGCAGTAATAAATGTTCCAGTGTCAAATTATATCAACGAGTTTGAGCTACGTGATCTGTGTTATTCTAGGATGACGAATTATAAGTGGAACTGTTTTATGAGTGATACATGAGTCCCTGTGTCATTATATCGAACGTTTGTCAACTATTGGAAATACAAACCTAATTTGAAATGTTTAAGCCAAGTAGAAAAGTAAACGTAAAGAACCTTCAATTACTTAGACCTATATACATTGATAATGATGATGTAAGGTGTGGTAAACAGACAGACTGTGTGTGCGTGTATTTCTTTTTATTTAAGTAATACAGTAACATACTTTTTGTGTGCAATCTACGGATAATAATGTTTGGATCCCACTTTGTCAACAAACATTTAATGCTTACCCTTTGGCTCACATCCAACTGTCCCGTTCCACGTTCCGTTGATTCCACATGTCAATACTGCAGACACAATGGCGTTGTCAGATGACCCATCTATCCTATACCCGTCTGCACAAGTGGCGGTTGTTGTTTCACCCACAGCTACATTTCCATCGGGTGAAAGGATCCCATTGAGAACAGCTGGCTTTGTACACACTTAAATACAAAAACAACATTTACTGCATAAGTGAAATCGTTACCTCTTACACATTTTATTATCAGTCTTTACTCATGCAGTTATATACGTTGAAGTGGCGAATTATATCAAAGAATGTATGTAACGCTGATTAATTTAGTTCATAATATAGGATTGAGCGTTTTTATACCTCTGGTTTAAAATAAGCTATCAAGGAAATATTGTATAAATTCAATTATTGTACGAGAATCATAAAAAAGAATGATACAAAATATTATATCGGTATAATTATATTTGGATGTAATTAAACATGTATTTATAATCTTAAAAATCCATAAGAAGCATAGCTTGTATGGGGAAATAGCAGCCTCGGTTCATGCCCTAGTCACATTTTCACGGAAAACCGCCACGAAATAACTACGGTCTTATCTCTCACGAATTACTACGGAAATTTGATATTTCGTAGATCTTTACCGCGAAAATGACATATACGGATTGTTATGCTTCGACTCGGTTTAATACGGAGCAACATGAATCCGGGCGATTGCTATACGGATACACTAAGGTTTGCTATGGTTGTATTTACGCATCAGTACGTACTACAACGGTTTGCATACGGACCAGAACGTATCAGTACGGTCTAGACGTATGGATAAGCTACAGTTGTTTGATCCGTGGAAATGTGTGTGCATGTTCAAAAGATAGGAATGATTGCTACAGATCTACAATGACTACTTCGAATGGTTACTGGATATTTAAAGTTATTATAAAGATAGCAACTGACCACACGAATAATAACGGAAGATGCCGGAACAAAAACGTAGCGCTACCGTGGCGTTCTTCTGTGATAAGTTACAAGGGTATAAAGCTATTTATTGATAATAATGTAAGATACTACACCATCGACGCATCCTAGTGCATGAGCGGATCTCTATTATCAAGCCAAAACAAAAAATATGTGATCCCACAAAACCAGAAAAATGGTCACAATGATGTTTTAAAAGGTGAATTGTAACTCGCCACACAAGCGCTAGACACCAGCTGTAAAAAAGTGACTTCATCTGAGTAAAAGGGAAAAGTCCTAAGGAAGCAAATATTGCATGTAAAAAAGCAGCCTCGCGTTTTTAAAACCTGTTTATCAATGGTAATAAAATTTGCTACACCTTCAACGCCCCCTAGCGCAACTATATTTTAAATCAAAACAACATGCAATCTGTAATCCAGGTTGAAAAATATAATTACACAAATCTGGAGGGTCTGATAGGGTAAGGACCCTTTTTTGTTCATATCCTGAAAAAGAGAATTTTACTTTAAAATGTCATTTAGATATATGATAAAGTGTATGTAGATAGAATATGGTTTAATTGTTGACATATGTAGAACTAAATGTTTACCTTCTTCATTTTGTTACAAGAGACAATTCATGCACGTATATCAGTATTCGGACATTACAGTACTCGGATTTCCCACAGTATTGCTGTCTCGTGGTACGTTCGTTTACTACTACAAATTAATAAATCTGGATGTGCAGATGAAGGCATCTAGTCACAACATTTTGGATCGTAGATCCTGTTTGTGTTATGTGGAGATATTCACCCATGTCCAGGGCCACAATTTTCAACAAACTATTACAGAGTGGTGCCATTGGAATGTATGTCAGTAAACATTATAAAGAATGTTGTTTTTCATTTACAGATGATAGGTCTGTATCTTGATACCGGTTACTTAATAACGGTTACACAAATTTCTATATATTAAGTAAACTAAATAAATTAACCAAAAGAAATTACACAACTTCGTGACAAATAATGTGTTTTGGACAAACAAGTTTTAACCACAAAAACAACAAATAACCAATCAAACATAAAATCCTTGTAAGAGCCGGAATTCGAACCCGGTTCGAACCACCGAGTCAATATAAAGTATCGATTGTTGTCAAGCTAATCTAACTGTTTCAAAGCAATGGGCCGAAGCGTAGATAAATAACACCGAATTTACAAGCCATACATTTTCAATAAAGTAATGTTTTCTGTAATATTTTAACATGCATAGATAACTATATTTGGCAGACTCTCATATTTACAGGAGTATGTTTCATTGCTTAAAGTTGATTAAAATGTAAGGTTAGATGTAAACAATCCTTGTAAACAATCAAAAGACACAGGCATAGCATCTTTAAAAGTACTGTTGTCTCATCAACGGAATGACTAAAAATGAAAAGTAAGAACTGTAAATGCTCAATTTCGGATGCATTCATTTATCTGTAATGGGATTAACATATTGCTTAACAGTAGTGACCTGGTGACCGGCATGTTTTATTAATTCATCTAATGTCCTTTGTCTACGTCTTTATAACTTTATTAATGGTCATTTGTTGTATGTTAAGTATACTTAATACTATATGACATCATTGCTGAAGGAAAAACAACTTTTAATGACAAAATAAGTTTTCAGGCGTTAAAAGGTTAACAAAAAAAACAATGAAGCAAACTTAATTTAACAGACCTTAAAAACCTTCATTTATTGCTCAAGATTTTCTAAACAGAAAATATAATAAGCACATTCTTAAAAACGCATGCTCCTTAGTTTTGAGCAGTGAAACAATGGCAAATATACCATTTTTGTAAATTCTTTAATATTCCTTACATAAAAACACTCTTATGTATCTAAGACTTAGCCTTTTATTATTTTAATAAGGCTTTAATTTCTAAAATAGACTACTTACACATTGTTCAGTCTTATTATTGATTCATGAAGGAGCACTA
>Ga0224511_10000286_pt1 | contig 21876 bp, 8 predicted proteins | sample SF_May12_sed_USG_2_FD_169988 | JGI IMG/M metagenome (GOLD analysis project Ga0224511, IMG submission 169988) | Sediment microbial communities from San Francisco Bay, California, United States - SF_May12_sed_USGS_8_1 | ecosystem: Environmental > Aquatic > Marine > Sediment | place: USA...
TACCCGTCGTCTGAATCAAAGGTAACGTTACTACCCGTCATCTGAATCAAAGGTAATGTTACTACCTGTCGTCTGAATCAAAGGTAACATTACTACCCGTCGTCTGAATCAAAGGTAACATTACTACCCGTCGTCTGAATCAAAGGTAATGTTACTACCCGTCGTCTGAATCAAAGGTAATGTTACTACCCGTCGTCTTAATCAAAGGTAACATTACTACCCGTCGTCTGAATCAAAGGTAACATTACTACCCGTCATCTGAATCAAAGGTAACATTAGGTCTAACATGAAAAGCGTGTTTTTCTCCACTTAAGTAAAAAAATTACATAAGTAGGGTCAGAATATTTTTTGTTGACCATAAAAATATGTTATTATTTGTTTGAAATAAAGGAAATAATCTGTTTGATTGGAATGTGAAAACTAATCATTTTAGTATGATGTTGTAATGTTTCTATTTGTAGTATGATGATGTCATGTTTCTATTTATACTATGATGATGTCATGTTTCTATGTATAGTATGATAATGTCATGGTTCTAATTTTAGCATGATGATGTCATGTTTCTATTTATAGTATAATAATGATGTCATGTTTCTATTTATTGTATGATATCATGTTTCTATTTATAGTCATGTGTAATGATGTCATGTTTCTATTTTTAGCATGTGATAGTGAACAGAAAGGGCATTTTGTATCGACTGGAAGTGTTTGATCGGACCAGGAAACTTATCACCCCTGCCAACCTACAGAAACAGCTCCACTGGATCATCGCAGATGCTGACAGGCATATAGGTAGGTACAGGTGTTTGTATAGTGCAGAGTAGGAAAACAAATGTGGATTTCTGTGGTTAGTGAAAGCAACACAAAAAAACTTGCTCTGTTGAAGATCTGTAACCAAAATAATTTATCAACTAATCATTTAAATGTTTTATGGAATAAGTTGAAAGCTGGACCATCGCAGATGCTGACAGATATAAAGGTAGGTACAAAAGTCATGTTTTTGTATAGTACAGAATAGAATCAAATATCATATGGATCCCTTACTTAAAAGTTTTCTATGGATTTCATTGATTAGTCAAAGCATGACTTAAAGAGTCAACCAACCAAATCATCATATCAGGTAGTTTTATTTTGAGAACGTAGGAGACACAAAACACTGATGATAACATGTTGAAGTGTTACACAGTCAAATATAGTCAACCAATCAATTTAATGTATTTCAATCAATCAACTACGTAATCAACCACTAAATCAGTCTATCAATCATTGTTTGTAGCAGCTGATTACACAGAGGAAGTAGGAGTATACCAGCTCTGTCTAGCACATATACAACAACATGGGCGTGCGTCAAGAAGGAACATTTCTTTAGTTAATTAATGAGTCAATCAATCAATGAGTCAATCAATCAAACAATCAATCAATCAATTAATCAATCAATGATCATTTCAGGTGACTGCACACATGAAGCCATGAGTTTATAGCTGTTATAGACACAGATAGAACAACTTGAGCACTCGTGTGAAGGAAACATTTCTTCAATCAATCAATCAGTCAATCAATCAATCAATAATTGTTTCAGGTGACTGCACAGAGAAAGCAATGAGTTTCTAGCAGTGATAGACACAGATAGAACAACTTGAGCACTCGTATGAAGGAAACATATCTTCAATCAATCAATCAATTAATCAATCAATCAATCAATCAATCAATGATCATTTCAGGTGACTGCACAGAGGAAGCCATGAGTTTCTAGCTGTGACAGGAACAGATAAAACAACTTAAGCACTTGTGTAAAGGAAACATTTCATCAATCAATCAATCAATCAATCAATCAATCAGTCAATCAATGATCATTTCAGGTGACTGCACAGAGGAAGCCATTCGTTTCTAGCTGTTACAGACACAGATAGAACAACTTGAGCACTTGTGTGAAGGAAACATTTCTTCAGTCAATCAATCAATCAATCAATCAATCAATCAATCAATGATCATTTCAGGTGAATGTACAGAGGAAGCCATGAGTTTCTAGCTGTGACAGGAACAGATAGAACAACTTGAGCACTCGTATGAAGGAAAAAAATCTTCAATCAATCAATCAATCAATGAGTCAATCAGTCAGTCAATCAATCAATCAATCAATCAATCAATCAGTCAATCAATCAATCATTTCAGGTGACTACACAGAGGAAGCCAGTAGTTTCTAGCAGTGATAGACACAGATAGAACAACTTGAGCACTTGTATGAAGGAAAAAAATCTTCAATCAATCAATCAATGAATGAGTCAATCAGTCAGTCAATCAATCAATCAATCAATCAATGATCATTTCAGGTGACTACACAGAGGAAGCCAGGAGCATCCTTGCTCTGACGGGAACACAGACAGAACAACTTGAGCACTCGTATGAAGGAAAAAATTCTTCAATCAATCAATCAATCAATCAATCAATCAATCAATCAATCAGTCAATCAATGATCATTTCAGGTGACTACACAGAGGAAGCCAGGAGTTTCTAGCTGTGATAGGCACAGATAGAACAACTTGAGCACTCGTATGAAGGAAACATTTCTTCAATCAATCAATCAATCAATCAATGAGTCAATCAATCAATCAATCAATCAATCAATCGTTTCAGGTGACTACACGGAGGAAGCCAGGAGCATCCCGGCTCTGACGGGAACAGACAGAACAACCTGGGCGCGGGTCAGGAAGGAACATTTCTCCAGGGGTCTTAACAAGGAGTCCATAGATGTGGTGGAGAAGGCAATATTTCATGTGAGTTGGTTACTTCATTTAAGGATTGAATTTCATTCTGGGTGCATTTATGGGATCATGAACGCAATGGTCAAACTGGCAAATCCATGAAGCGCGCTAGCGTTAGCAAAATATCAATTTACTTGGCGACACATATGACAATCTACTTCTTTAAATATTAAAAAGTTCACAATGTAGAATGTTATGAAAAGTCTACGCCAGTGATGAGGCTTCGTTATTATAGGCTCATGAACGCAATCGTTTTTCTTATCTAAATGCTTGTTGAATATAAATATTAACTTTTTATGTCCAAACATGTTGGGGACATATAGATTTAGTTCTTGTCCGGATATACCTAGCCCAAGGTTTTCATGTGAGGTTCATTTAAGGAATGATTCTTATTTTGGTGCGGTTCATGCAGATTGGACGTGCACTCAAGAGCTGGCAAATCCATAAAGCGCGCTAGATTTTTCGGTAAATTTGCCAGCTCTCCTGTGCACGTCCAATCTGCATGAACCGCACCAAAATAAGAATCATTCCTTATATTTACATTTTTGTCTGAGTAATTAAAATGTTTTTACTTTCTTAAACCATTTTCAAAAGACACTTTAATGGATTGAATTAAGCTACCGTTCTTATTCAACAGCGTTAAAGTGCAAGTGACGTTGTTTTCATAAGTCAAACGACGTTACGCTGACCAATCAACGTTCTTTAATAAAGTAAACAACAACGTCATTTTTGCGCTACAGATCCATGCGGGTTATTTAAAATGAACGTCAACTTTTCCTTCAGAAACTAATAAGCGAATGTTAATATTTTATTTGTGACTTTCACTCAGGACTAACCAACTTCGGCCACAACTTAAACCCCAAAATTAAACGAAAAGCCTTATTCCATTACTGTGAAACAAAGCAAGATCCAATATACATTTTCAAGTATATCTCTCTAAGCCTATTGGTAAACAGCATGTACTGTTATGTCTGTTAATATTTCTGGATATATAATTTATGCTTTTAGGCCTGTAAAAAAGTCATAATATTATTAAACGTTTAAATCAAATTATGGCCATTTTGTTTTAGGAGTTTCATAAAATATGATTTCTTATGCACCACCTTTGCTATCAGATTTCACTTAAAGCATATTCATATGCACTTGGCCAGTATTCATAAAACATCTTAAGTCAAATGTGTATGTAACACTTAATGCTATTGGCTTGTTCCGATGTAACCTATGTTCTCATTGGCTGATTCAAATTTTTATAACTTAAGTTTTTTTATGAATACGGGACAAGGTGGCGCTAGTCAAGCATGTGGTCCAGTGACCAATCTTGTTGTTTAATCTCCAGGTGTATCTGGGAACAGAGGTTCATGAAGACTTCTCCAGCAGAGCCATGTATCTCTTCTACGCTGATGGGAAATCTATCTGGTTCGATAAGTCTTTCACCATGGTAAGATAATATCATCATTTTTATTTGTTGGACATTTAATTTTGTGTCTTTCGTGGGCAGGTCAATCCATGAATTTAAGATCTAAACAAAATATTATTCAATTTAGTAATTATTTAAAATTATTTGAAATCCATGAATTCAAGTGTCCACAAACATGTTTATCGTAGTGAATCCACAAAATGTCATATCCATGAAATAAAATGGTTTTAATAGATGGGAAATCCATCTGGTTCGATAAGTCTTTCACCATGGTAAGAGAATAATGGTAGTTGTTAACTTCTATTTAGGCAAAATAAAAAAATATGCATGGTTCCTTTTTTCGTCCCTACCCTTAACTTTTTTTTTCCATTTGAGTAAAAAAAAAATGGGTGGATACGAAAATATAGATTTGGTTGTCCACGGCTTTTATGTTCATAAAACCACCTTGCAGCTAAGTTACACTGTGCATGTTGCTTACAGTACATGAACAGCTTAGTGTTGCACACACCGAAGACTTTAATCACACAAAGTATACATTGCAATAATTTCATTATTTCACCCCTGACTCAGTATCAGAAATAAAATCCCTACCTACGCTACCTCTTTTGGGGGGACATGCCACAGGAACCATACATATGTTTTATTTGGCCTAAGTGAAGAGAATGTTTTATACCTATTTGAACCCTGGATCAGCTGAGAGGTTCAAGCCCTTTCATAATTGATGCTAGAGGCAGCAAACAGTCACTTAAGGAGTGCTTGTGACCCCAGGAATGCTGGTTGATGGATTGCTGCAATGTTACCTAATCAGTGTTGAAAAGCGGCGTTATATCAACCAACCAACCAATCATTATGGTCTTTGGCATATGATTTAACTGACACATCTTTTCTAGTCTTTTTATCTTACTTTTAATTGACTACATGTACTTAAAGTACCTAGCTGCTGACTGTTCTATTTTATACTGTGTTTAATGTCCAGGTATCCCCGCCAAATAGAAGACTGGGAGTCAGCGTAGAACACTCGTATCCCGATGAGACCATTTTACAGCTCTTGTCATATAGTTCAACAGGATATGTTTTTTCAAGTCGATTTATCTTACTTCCAAACGTACTCATATGGCTTCTTGCTGTGCTACATTATATGCTGATATTCTGATTCGTTTAATGTCCAGGTGTCCCAGCCAGACGGTAGACTAGGTGTCAATGTAGAACACTCGTACGCTAACGCTCCCATCAAGTTCAATAGTATAGATTTCTACACGTTTTTCATGTCTAATGAACTTACTTCCAAATGTACTCATCTGGCTTCTTGCTGTTCTATCTTATTATACTATATTTATTTTTCAGGTATCCCAGCCAGACGGTAGACTAGGTGTGAATGTGGAACACTCGTACGCTGACGCTCCCATCATGGCCCATGTGATAGAGTTCAACTTCACACACGAGTATGTACCATTCCATGATCTGTATAGCTTGTTGTCATGTTTCATGTATGTATGTATAAACTGCTAGGCTCTGTGAATCTTAGGACTATTGATGTTCAATATTTCTAGGGATGCAAAAGGTTACTGTTTTCATTTACCGGTTAACCGATCCCATTTACCGGTAAATTACCGGTTAACCGATTAGCAACAAAAATAATTTCATGACGAATGTACATGGTATCGTATGGCAATGGTTACCCCACCAACTCTATTTAACATGCGCAGTTATTTTTAAAGTCTGTATAACGTTTGTAAATTATGTTTTTATCAATAATTTTATTTTATAATTATCTAAATATATCAGTAAGCATTTGTAAGGAAAGCTGACCTTTTGCGAGTTTTAAAATGAAATTACAATATAGTTTTGTGATCAATGTAGCGTTGTGAAGGTCGGGCTAAGAATGGTTTCCAATTGCTTCAAATACTTGATAACACATACTTGGGAGTGATGTGTTAATTGTTTAAAAACCATCAAAACCAATCTCCCTTTAATCTCAAAACAGTTTTTTGTGAGTATTTTCGAGAGTAAAACAAACAATAGCACCAATTTAACTCTAAATTGGCATCGGCAAACAAGGCAGATGAACTGTCGATAATCAAAGTCGGTCTGTTTTACAACCGTTTTATTATCTGTTACTTAAAACAATGGCGTTAATGACACTTGCCAAATCAACAAACGCGCCCTGTGTACAAGCATGACACGTGTATTCATCGCTATTCACAGTTTATCGTCATGACGCTCATGACGATCGATAACTTTCATTCGCAGCGTAGCGCACTGTTTAATGATTTTGCTTATTTTTCTTTCAATTTTAATGATATAAACTGTTTTGTCGGTTAAACGGTTTTTAAAAACGTTAACTGTTAACCGATCATTCAGTAGGTTAACCGGTTAACCGGTTAACCTCTTGCATCCCTAAATATTTCATTTGAAATAACATAACATAATAAAATAACATTTGAAGTAAGGCCTTACAGAAAAGAATAAGTGTGTTTTGCCTTTTGGGTAACACTTGAAAAAAAAAACTGTAGGAAGGATTGGGTTAATTTCTTTTATTTTCATATGAAACTATGTCTTTTGGCTAGAAATTAGGGAGCCCCCCTTTTAACTGTAGGGTTTCTGTCATTTTGTATTTAGGGTCAGGGTACCCCCAAAACACACATAGTATAACTATGACATAGTATTACAGTCAAAAATTATGTTATTATTATTTACATAAAATGCCATTTTTGTAGAAAAAGAAAACTCAAAATAAGGGAATGTGTCCACTGCTCATTAATTTTATTTTGTGGCATAAAAGTGAAATCAAAAAGCCCAGTTTTCACAGAGCTTGTCTCAATTATAATTTGTTATCATATATTCATTAATCAGCTACAATGTATGTTAGCTTACAATAATACATTGTTTTCTTGTTCTGTATTGATATTTTTGTTTATTAATAAGTTTATGTTAGTTTATTTTAATGCATGATTAGTAATGTTTACCAATAGAGGTTGTCACTTCTATTTATGAAAATCCAAACCCAGCCGAAAATTAACGACTTTATGTAATTGCTATCAATTTGCTAACAATTGGTAATGGTAAGCATTACAATGGCTAAAACATTAAAACAGCTTGCTATTTAAATATATTTGACTTATTTCTGAAAACTCAAAATGGTTTAAAAACTTTAAAAGAAGTTTCTACACTGTAGAAGAGATTAATGTGTTTGTGCAAATTGAGATTAGGCTGTAAAAGATATTCATGACTTTTTCAGTCATTTGTGATTCTGTACAGAATTTACAATGCTAACAGATGTTTAACTTAAGTATGTTATGCCGTTTTCTGTGAACAAGTTACTTTAAACACATTTAAAGACATTATTCTTTAACTAACTTTCTGTTGTTTCAGCATATTTTATGTGTTACTCAAACAAATTTGCTACATATTTGTACAGCAATGACAATCCTTAAGAAATGTTATGTGTTTTGGTAAAACAAGCCAACAACTTATTAACTAATGGTGTACATTATACACTATTTTCTATTCACCCATTGAATGGACATTACGCTGGACCTCCCATGTCTTAATATTCATAATCCATTTACCAATGAAAGGATTAGCGTATACTTGGACAAACATAACCGCATGTCCTTGAATACAAAGGATTACTTTGTTATACAAATAGCCACTTTTCCAAGGGCATGGTTATAGTAGCCTCAGCGTTATGTCCATTATCTATGCTACCAGAAACAGGTCCATCAATTTACATCACATTTCTACTAACAAATTTCGAATTAAATGACTTTGTACACACTTGCAGCAAAATACTGCAATTATATTTCCTTCTTTGTATTAAGTGAAATAATGGTATTATCTAGCTTCTTGTGATGTAAATTGAGTATCTTTATTTGGAAATTGACGTATCGACAACCGTTTGTCGGACCATCTGAAATGACATTTGGTATGGTGGGACATTAAGTTTGTAATAACATACAAATTCATTTGGACCAATCAAAAGACTGCATCGTTGTGTATCGCTGGCAGCGCGCACATGCCTCGTTTGACGTAACTTGCTTTCCCGCATTTGTTAGATCATCGAATGTTATTTCATGTGTTTTGTCGATACGTTAATTAAGACACTGAAGATGAAAAAGTGTATTCATTGCATGTGTTAACCAATCAAATTGTTGTTTATATAGAGCAACTCATGGCATCCTCTCTGAGCCAATCAGCATTGAGGACTGTGACCTTGACAGTCTTCATGATGCTAACAATAGTAACAGTTCTATGTATAGACCACAGAAACTAGATTGGGACGTCCAGGAATCCCTGGCTAGAGCTATAAATAGCGCAATAGAATCTGTAAACAAGGTATATAGTGCTCAATAGATGTAACCCGGAATTCGGTATTTAATGGAAAAACCCAGCTTATAGAGGCGGTACAAACAAAAGTGTCCTATTTCATTCTTTTGAAAATCACATACCGTATCACTAATTGGACGCCGTATAGACATTTTATTGGTCGAATGTGTCGTACATAACGGTTAATCTTTGTTTGTACCGCTCTCTAAGCTGGGTTTTTCCATCAATAACCAGTTACGGGTTAAGTCTATTATTATCCAATAGGTTCTTTTCCAGGATCTTTGCAGTCGAGACTTCTATTTTCTATCTTTCCTTGGGTGTTTCCATTAACTTTCTGTCAGTGCTGTTCTTGAAAATCGTGGTTTATAAATGTATTAAGCTTTATACTGCGCATTGTGAGATAACATCTCAAAAAGCAAAAATTTTATTGGTTGATGAAGAGTATGTACAAAAAATTGAAACAGAGAGCATAAAAATGTTAATGCTCATGAATACTTTTTACCTCTTCATTGGTCATTAAAATTGCATTAAGAGTGGCATTCTAAATAAATTGGTATGGAACATGCACTTAAAGCTTACATGTAGCTTTGGAAATATTGCATCATGGGCTACTCTTTCTATGTTCACATTTCTTTCGCTTTGTATTTTACTGTTAACTGATTGATATTTTGAAGTGAAAATGATAAACAGTTATATTTAGGCTTATTTAAAGGCTTAAAGCACAAACTTGAGGCAAATTAATCCATCTTTTTAAATTAAAGTGACTTACTTGAATATTTTGACTTTAATATGAAACTTTGGCATGCTCAGCATGATTCAGAAATAAAAAAAATGAGTTTTAAGCAAAATAGTATGAATGCCGTATTTTATTTATTTCAAATTATTTGTAGCTAAAATAGCTTAATTTAAAAGTAAGTCACTTTAACTCATTTTGCTTGTGGATCGTTGCCATTCTTACTTTATATATACTTCATTGTATACCTCAGCATTTTCTAGTATTATAATATTCTTTTAGCAGCAATGGGAAGCTTTCTTGAATTTTGTCAATTTATGATAGCGTCAGAAAAACTACAGTCCAAGGAACATTTTATTTAAGAACAAATTATACTGTTTGGGATATATAAACTGCATGTCTTACCATATTTATTTGCTAATTGGTCAGCAGAATTCACATGATGTTTGCAGACAGGTCACATGACTTATTAAAAGGTCACATGGGTCAAGATGAGGTCACATGATTTGAAGGAGGTCACATAACTCAATGAGAGGTCACATGACACAAAGGAGGTCACATGACTAGTGGATTTGTCACATAAGTCATGGAGAGATCACATGACTTATAAAGAGGTCACATTACTCAGACACAGGTCACATAACTGATGTAGAGATCATGATTTAAAGAATGGTCACATGATTTAAGGAGAGGTCACATGAAACATTTAGAGAGGTGACTTGAAACCACACTTAAGAAAACAAACTTAGAATGATTTGTTTTGAGTAAATTACTTTCGGCACAAAAGAAAGAACAAGAACTACCATGGTTTGTTTTAACCTTCACTTTAACCGCTTTTCTTCTCTGTTTCTCACCACGCCTCACGTAGATGTGTGGACCCGGGGAGTCTGTATGATGAAAATGGCCAATGTCTGCAGCGGCATGAGGATTCTAGCCAGTTAAATCTTGAACAGCCCTCTCCTTTGAAATGGGATGTCCCAAAATCACTCGCTCAATCTGTTAACAAAGCGGTCATGGAAATAAAAGAGGTATTGAGGGCTGTTTAAAAAGTAAAAGGAAGGTTTTGGATTGGGCTTGGATACAGATGTTTACCTTATTTATTTTGCTGTTGTGGTTGTTGTTGTTTTGTTGTGTTCAACTTAAAGGTTGGCAATTATATTGTTGTAAATCTGCCTTTAATTGTTAGATATTTATTGTGTTTTTATGTCGTATCAGTATTTCCTTGCTTCAACCATCCTGGACAAGATTTTAACCATGGTTATTCAAATTCCTTTTTTTCCCTACCTATTTGCAAGTGAAAAAAGAACAGATTGTCCATTTTTACGTTTACGTTTCTACTTTGAGTTCTTTACTTTGCTTTCTGGCTTTATTCTTTTCCAACTCTTGTGCACTGAAATACCCCCCACCTCACACAAGAGACACAGTAAATATTGTTGTGTGCCCTGCTTTGCATCCTATAACATCACATTAATCCAGGCAAGCTAAATGCATCCTGTTGATATTAGCTTTTGAAATACATTAAATGTGTGCTGTCAATGTTAGTGATATTATTTGCTGTCTGCTTGCTATGTATTAAGTTATAATGTTTTTACAATGTTTTAATATACTCTTAATTTTAAAGGTCATTTATTAATACATGTTTTAATGCCATAATTTGTAAAATTGTGTAATTATGTTTTTAAGAAAGCTAATTAAAAGATTTTAAACAAATAATTTTGAAATTATTTGCATTGACTTGCATATTTTTGTTGGCTTTTCAGAAACATGTATTTAATTCTAATAAGTGCAATTTTCTAGGAACTAAAAGGACTTCATATATCACACTAAAGTAACTGAAATTTTCTCATATATTCTCAACAAGTTTAGTCTGTCGATGACATCCACCACTGCATAACTTGTGACTGGACTATTTTAGGCTATGGAGGACGTGGACCACAGAGTTGAAGGGTACTTCAAGTACGGGAAAGGTTTCATAAAGACATGCAAGGTAAGCCTGAGGTCCTGGTAGTTAGGTCTAAAAGAATACTGCATGTGTTTCCAGTAACATGACACTACCTTGAAAATGACCGCATTGGGGGGGGGGGGGTGAGGTTCATTCAGGGCATAATCCCGGCAACGTCCCATCACCATCTAAACCAGAGGATTTTATTTTCTTGAAAACTAACAAGTCCTACGGAATGAAGGTTAACATAACAATATTATCAATGTATCAAAACTAAATAAGCATTCATTCCGTAATTTAACGGTTTAACACAAACCATATCAGTTGGTGGTGGGACATTGCCGGGATTTTGCCCATGGCTTCAAACAAATGGTGTTACAAGTGACATGTTACCGGTACACACATTTTGACAAACAGTTAAGGCTGTTTACTCAGCCTTACAAAGTATCATTTATTATATCATACCATAGTAACTACAATCCAAAATTCAGCTTTCTCACACAAAGGGTTTGTGCATACATGCAAATAATGGTACAAGTGGCACACTACAAAAAAGCAATTAACCACAGTCAGCCATATGAAATGTCTATCACACAGCAGTATCGCCATGTTAATACTTCTACAATTTTTTATACCTGTCCTCTATTTTAGCTATCTGATGTACAAAGCATCCGTTATGTGCCTGTACTGGATAGGTCAAGAGAAAAACTTTGTTAACAATATCCCTCTACTCCAGGTCAGCCCAGACGCTTACATACAAATAGCGCTGCAGGTGACATACTACAAAAGCGCATGCAAGCACTATCTGATGTACAAATCATCCATTATGTGCCTGTACTGGATAGGTCAAGACATTAAATTTGTTAACGATATCCTTCTACTTTAGGTCAGCCCAGACGCCTACATACAGATGGCGGTGCAGTTAGCGTACTTCAAGAGGCTGTGCAAACTCTGTCTGACTTACGAATCATAACCAGATGAATCATAATTTTACAATCGTTGATTATTCCCCTCTATTCTAGGTCAGCCCAGACGCCTACATACAGATGGCGCTGCAGGTGACATACTACAAAAACGCGGGCAAGCACTATCTGATGTACAAATCATCCGTTATGTGCCTGTACGGGATGGGTCAAGAGATAAACTTTGTTAACAATATCCCTGTATTCTAGGTCAGCCCGATGCCTACATACAAATGGCGCTGCAGGTGACACACTACAAGAGCGCATGCAAGCACTATCTGATGTACGAATCATCCGTTATGTGCCTGTACGGGATAGGTCAAGAGATAAACTTTGTTAACAATATCCCACTACTCTAGGTCAGCCCCGACGCCTATATACAGATGGCGCTACAGGTGACGTATTACAAGAATGCGGGAAAGCACTGCCTGACGTACGAATCGTCCATGACCCGCATGTACCGGATGGGACGCACAGAGACAGTGAGGTCACTCACCATGGAGGCGTCTCAGTTTGTCAAGTAGGTGATAGTAACATATCAGGCTTTAATTAAAGTCACCAGAGCACGGTTTGGGCATTAACATGGGAAAAAATCTAAACTATCCCTAAAAATCTAAATAACTGCTTAATGGAGCATAAACAATAGGTACCAAATGCTAGTTTTGAAGAAAAAATTTCTTGTCCACGGACACAAAAAGGGTTTACCTCATATTACATGCATTTTTTCATCTTAGTCCAAAAAAATTTAGTGTCAGCCATTTCATTTCTTTGCTAATTCTCTTACGTAAATCATATTTTCAGATACATACTTTTCAACCCAATTTTCTGAGCTCTAGCTCCTTTAACCTATCAACAGAATGCTTGAAATGACGCCCAATGCTCCGACAAATGCAAGAAAGCACGTAACGTCAAACCTTCTATATGCGTGTAGCCAGCGATACACAAAAAATTAGTCTTCTGATTGGACCAAATGACGTGGTGCGTCATGAAGTTACTTATTTTCCGGCCTTTTTTCGACTAAATGTCATTTCTGACGGCTAACAAACGGGTTGTCGATATGTCAATTAAAGTAATGAAACCTCCACAGTTTAGCTCAGTGGCTACAGCACAGGATTTGTAATCTGTGAGTCAGGCGATCAACCCCCCCACCAGGAGCTGTCAGATATATCATAATTTCAGATGGTCTGACAAATGGAATGTCCATACGTCAATTTGTGTGTGTTTGTGTTAGGTGTATGTGTTGTAAGTTTAACCAATTAAGTAATAAAACCTCCACAGTTTAGCTCAGTGGCTACAGCACAGGATTTGTAATTAACCCACCACCAGGAGCTGCAAACTTTCTCAGTGATGATTGATGCTTGAGAAAGGGCTATGTCTGTTGTCAACTGTCTCTCGCAGCTGGCTCATTTGAGGAAACAGTTGGTAATTTGCTGGTTAGTGGACTGACTGCCGGGATAAAACTATCAGTGTTAAAAAAACTTTTCTATGACAATTAATCAATCAATCAATTTTAGATACTGTAGATCACTTTATTTTCGCGTGATAAAATTTTCGCGGAAAAAAACGAACCTGGAATTATTTCGCGAAATAATGAATTCGCAACCAGAGTCTCTCGCGGATGTAAACTTTTCGGATACACATAAGACATGGAAAACACTATCAGCAGGCTGTCAACTGATTCCTATATTCCTATATAACTCCTATATTTTGGGTCCGAATCCTATATTCTGAAAAACCTCCTATTTTTCCTATATTTTCCTATATTTTGAACATCACTCCTATATTATTTAGTGAATTGGTTGCCGTGCTCCCCAAAACACTATTTCTTCTTCTTTTTTGTTGCTCGCTTCGCTCGCACTTTAGGTTAAATTAACATTTTTACTGTTTCAACATGAAAGTCACATGCACAAAAATTTCTTATTAGTATAATAGCCCTCAAAATGGTATGTTAATGCCTAACCTCAGCTTTATTAAGAAATCAAAACATCACTTCTTAGTCCTACGATACACAATTAAATCGCCAGTAACTGAACAAAATACAAGTTAAAATTTATCCTTCATTTCTGACAAGAAAAATAACATTACAGATATATGTAGGAAAACACTAAGAGGAAATAATTGTTTTGCCTAGACATTATCATTGTATAGGTCTTCTGATTGTTATACAAAATCTCGCATTGTGTCCTTTTAATCACAATGATCTGCAGCCCAATGAAATTTGCTCTAAATTATTTTAGCTTACAAGATTGCAACCCTTTTTATCTTATTTTTAAATAATTAAATGCACAGTGTCTACTGTGCATTGATTAAACAGGTTCACTCTTTTAAAATACAAAATGACTAGCTGATACAGGATATATTGTTTTGTATTTTGTAATATTTTTCTTGTAATATTTTAAGACTTAAATCTGCAAACAATATTTTTTTATTTATATATTAAATTAAGAACTATAATGCATTGATACAAAAGCAATTTACTATATTACATACAGACTAACAAACAACATGATTTTGGACCTTCTGCCACTCACTGTGTTTATGGATGATTGTTGGGAAAGAAATATATATTTTAAAAAAGCTTCAAAATCTAGTTTAATAAAATAGTTCTATATAGTATTAAGAAAAGAAGTTACTAAAGGGAATCAGATCTAAAGATAACAGTTTTGAGAAAAAATCTGAATGTTCTTGGAATGCAATATTGAGATTGTCATAAAATGATATTGTCACTGCAGTAATTTTTTAAAATAAATTTTATGAAACAATTAATACTTAAATATACCAATAATGTCTGGATGCCAACTTGTGTGTAAGTTATTAACCAAAAAGACATTTTGAGAACAAAAAGTATACACATTCATTATTTTTGTCAACCAAATGCTTTAATTAAGTACTTGCACAAAAAGATTAATCAATTATCTTTTCTTAATACCTTCTTCATAATTAAAAAAAATAATTTTGCACCTTCAAAATCCTGTCAGCATTTCCAACGTTTTCCACAGTCCTTCATACAATGCTGCTGTGCTTTTTTTCATCATGAGTATGGTCAGCTTGCAAGGCAGTAAAATAGAACAGTTTTAAAAGTGACCACTTAGATGATTGCGATCAATTTTTAGCATCATGGATTGTGATTCTGTAGTTCAAAGTTTCAGTCATTTACACATTTTGGACATTGATAATTGTAGACATTAATTGCATGGGTAAGAATTGTGTGTATAAGGGCCAGAAAATGATTCTATTCTACATTGGGAACTCCTATATTTTGCGTCCAAAATTACCAAAAACTCCTATATTTCTTGCAAAAATAATCCTATATTCCTCCTATATTTTGGGAAAGACCTGGTTGACAGCCTGCACTATTTTTTCGCGTTAATGTTGAATTCGCGAGCAACCGAATTCGCGATTAAACGCAACAATTACGTTCTCGCGAATAAAACCTGTTCTACAGTATGAAGGTCTACTTAAGAAAGAAGCCATACTCTTGTAATGTATGTAGAAGCAGTTTGGCTCTGGTCAGACCCTAACACATTGTCACATCTGTGACAGTTTATGATTGTTATAAATAAAGGTTTTTAATAATCTCCAATGTGTCTGTTTCTAGAGCATTTCTGCACCAAGATGTCAGTTTTATTTTAGTACCTTTTACCTAAACAAAATTTATCACATCTTTGACAGCTGTTGCTGGTGATAAAGATTACCGTAATTACCCCATGTTTTCGGACACCCTTTGTTTTCAGACACCCCCTATTTCTCACCGAAATAATAATTTTTTGGCCCCGAAAACATGGTATAATTTCGGTAGTTATTTAATGATCTCCAATGTGATTTTTATAGGGCCTTCCTGGACAAAGACGTGTGTCGTAGTGAGAAGATCCGCCTTCTCCACGCGGCCTGTGAGCGCCACGCTGTCAACTATAAAGACTGTATGAATGGCAAGGGCATTGACCGACACCTCTTCGCTCTCTATGTGGTCAGCAAAGGACTGGACTATGTGAGTTATTTTTAGACAATGTGAGTTTTTTTTAGACTATGTGAGTTATTTTTAAACTATGTGAGTTATTTTTAAACTTTGTGAGTTATTTTTAGACTATGTGAGTTATTTTAAGACTATATTAGATATATTTAGACTATGTAAGTATGTATGTGTTCTGAAATAACTATGAACTAAACACACTAAATATACAAAAGTTTATATTTGGCATTGAAAAAAATGGGCTAAATACTGTTCTTATTACTATACTTAAATAAAGAAGACATTCGTTTTGCCACAAATTTTGTGTGGGCCAGACATTAGTTCAATTTTACCAACTGAACAATTATTCCCCCCTTAAACATTTGTTCCCCAGCATCTATCAACGCAATGTTTATTATGCTGTCATTAGTACCCCCATGTAGTTCTTGCTTTTGTACATTTTTTCGCATTTGCTTTTTTAACGATTCCAGCTACCAATACATCCAATCTCTAAATTTGCAGGACTGTATTGTGTATGTTTGCAGGACTGTTTTGTGTATGTTTGCAGGACTGTATTGTGTATATTTGCAGGACTGTGAGTTTCTCAAGAAGTGTCTGAGCATCCCCTGGACGCTGTCCACCTCCCAGTCACCCCAACAACAGCTGAAGGACTCGCCCAGCTGTGATCTACCCAGCTACCGAGACAAGGTAAGTCAATTAACGTTTCGACAGAAGGCTTGAAATGACGTCTGATGCCAGGAATGCATAGTTCTAAAAAAATTTAATCTCCGCCCACATTTTCTGAAATCCGTTGTTCATGTGATAAGGTTTATCACAAACAGGAAGTACACATTCTATTGTATATACTAGGTCAGATTGTCACCTGACAATATATCCCTAATCCATTGGATTAAAATTGACCATGTACTGTTATAAATGATAATGATTGACAATTGTGGAACTGTCCATTGCGTTATGCCTATTATTGTAAGTGTGTGTAATCAGTGATACACAAAAGATTTAGTCTTCTGATTGGCCCAAATGATGTTGTACATTATGAAGTCACGTAAATTCCCGCCTTTTGTCAGATATATCGTCATTTCAGATGGTCTGACAAATGGAATGCCAGTATGTCCATTTGTGTTTGTTTGTGTTAGGTGTATGTGTTGTTAGTTTAACCATTATTTATTAAGCAAGAATATATATTGCAAAAGTAATACATGTTGCACAGTTCATAAAAACAATTGATAACATGGTTTGACAGCAACATAAGTGACAAATGTAAAACTTAGAATTGAGAAGGAAGCTTAAAGCTTATACTATGTCATGCTTCTATATGTGTTGTTGAAAACAGTAATTTAAAAATCAACTTATTCCAGGTCAGCCCAGGTGGAGGGTTTGGCCCGGTGTCGGACGATGGTTACGGCGTAGCGTACATGATTCCTGGGGATTTCAAGTTCTTCTTCCATGTCGGCTCCAAGAAGTCTTCCAAGGTCACTGACTCATCACTGTTTATGAAGCAGCTGTTTGAAACATTGGATGAAATGAAGCAACTCTTTGAATGCAACGAATAGAATTGCTTGTGAGAAAGACATTTAGTTTAAATCAACCAATAGAATTGCTTGTTAGAAAGATGTTGAGTTTAAATCAACCAATAGAATTTATTGTGAGAAAAGTCAAAATCAACCAATAGAATTTCTTGTTAGAAAGATGTTTAGATAAAATTAGCCAATGGGAATGGATGTGAGAAAAATTTGTTCATAAAATCAACCAATAGACATTTTTGTAAGAAATATGTTTTGTTGAATTGAACTGATATGAGTGCTGATGAAAAATTGTAAAAATGCTTATGAGTAAAGGTTTGTTAAAATCAATTTGTAAAAATTGTGCGAAAAAGTGTTTATTAAAATTAAGATAAACTAATAGAAATGTTTCTAAGAATGTGGCTTGTGAAAATCAACCAATAGAAATGCTTTTAAGAAATTGTCTCGTGAAAATCAACCAGAAGAAAATTTATGTTTGTGAGAAAATGATTTTGTTGAATATAACCAAAAGAAATGCATGTAAGAAAGTATTATAATTGTGTTTGACCAAAATCAATGCAATAAAAATATATTGTTTAATAGCGATGTTTTGAGAAATGTGTAACTTCAATTGTTGGGAAAATGTCATTTATTGATATATATATTTCATTTTAAATGTAAACTCTGAAAAAAATCATATTCAAAGTTTGTTTTGTGCCCCTATATATGTTTCTTGTTCTGTTTGTTTCTTGTTGGGCCATCTGTTCTTGTTTGTGTGGGACATTTTGTCATGGTGCCCTAAATTTTGACCCTGTCTCCTTAATGTTTGCACTATTTTTGCTTTGTACCTCTCGTCTATTTATATCATTAAAATCAACCAATAAATCTTGATAAATCAAAGCATCCAATATATTTAGAAAATCGAAAATATTTTAGGTTGTACATGTGTTAAGGTATTTTATTGGGGCCACATATTTGGTGTTGCAGATTTTATGTTTAAATATTTTTTTAACATGCTGAAAGGTTAATTTTAATTTTAAATTTTTCATTTCATTTAATCATTGTCTTATTTTTACAATATTTTGTTTTTTGACACACATGAATGAACTTTTTGGTTTTTAACAATTTTTAATACTTCTATAATTAAATTTTTACTCAGACATTTTTAAGGTTTTTACAATTTTTAAACTGTTAGTGTTATTGAGATTCATACTAATAGTTTTGGAATTTTACTATATTTTATGTCTTGTGATTTTTGTTGTTTTACTTACAGCGGTTCATATGTGATTTTAGGAAGATAATTTTATATACAATATTATAAACAGCCTAATTACATTACATGCAAATTTTAATCAAATTTTCAATATGTAAATTATACTTTGGAAATTGAATCAGCATTGTGTTAGTTGCTGGGATTATGTTCTAGTCAAGGTTTTATGTTACTTAAACATTTCATTAAGATCCCTATTTGCTCAAATTCTGTTTGACCTAAAGACAATCACAGACAAAAAAGTATATGTCCATCGTGCCATCATACTTAGCATATACAAGTAGATATTGATAGAGTTTGACATTTGGCCAAGATTTAGATTTTTAGTTATAATATATCAAAATGCAGAATATGCTTAATAATCATGTTTATATTTTTATGACTGCCCAATTAAAATCCTTAATTGTCTTTATTTTATCCCTAATTTATAATGGTTAATTATTTCCCTGTATAACTTTGATTTACCAAGTACAATGTGTTACTTCATTCACTGCCATCTTAAGGAATGTTTGTTGTTAAATAATACTCAAATAAAATGTAACTAGTTTTGTGATACATTATTGTACATGTATGTGCAACTAAATAATGTGATATCTTGAACAAACACAACACACTGGTGATAATGACAGTATTCAATATACATGACATGTAACAATGTTTTTATTTATTATAATTTATTCACTGGACATTTTGTAGTCATTCTGTTGCATTTAAGTACTATTTCCTCCTTTATTAACAAGAAGTATTTATTTTTCATGTAATACTGTTGATAATAACTTTTATTATATTTTTTTATTTTTTCAATAGTGTTAACCTGAGCACTATTTTTGTGTTGTTGTTGTAGTAGAATAGCTTCTAGTCTTGTCTAGTGAGTATATGTTGTGTTTCCCCTTCTTGACTGTTCACCTATTATTGTCTTGATTACTAAATTGGAATAGTGATTGTATTAAGATTGGTTGGTTGACTTATTGGTAGATTGACTGATTGATTGATTGATTGACTGATTGATGGATGGATTAATGAACAGATTGTTTGATTGATTGATGGATTGATGGACTGATTGATTAGATTTGTTTGTGGCAAATTATCACTGATTAAGTTATTTAGTCAGTAATTTTGTTTTTGTTAAGCGACATGTGCAATTTACAACCGAAAGTACTCATAACCCTTTACAGGTAAAACACAATGCTCCCAGACTGATGGATATCATGTGACACACACTCACAAAAAGAATAGGTTAGATCAACAGATCAAATACAATTTTTGAATTGCCAACCAATTGAAGGAACCACAAGAAAGGTTTTGATGACCCCAAAAACGTAGGCAACAGGAAAATATAGATTTTCAAAAAATTATTATTTTATTTTTTCACGACCAGAACGCAGAGAAGTCCCTTAAACAATTCAAACTCATGGTTGGCAATTGCCATGGATGAACTTGTTGACTGTAACAAATGCATCCCCATTAGGCCAAATAAAAAATATTGTGTTTAGGGCAACGGTCTTAAAAACTTTAGGTAGGCTCCTGGTTTTTTTAAGAATTGAAACCTCAATAATAAAGACCCCAACAAAAAAACAACGGTATTTTCGTAAAAAAGTCTTGGGTCGGCCGGTTCCCATAGGTAGGGTCGGGTTGCCCGAAACACAGGATTTTTTTTAAGCCTTAGGTGGAAAATGGAGTGTATGTGAGACTGTACAAGCGTGTTTGAGAGATATTATTTAGTGACTAATTTACCTCTTCCTTGTGATTTCTGTTAAGTAAGTTTTTAATATTGTCATGTTGTGTGTGATATTTCTATTACATTCCCAAAACCTTATACTTTTTTAACCAGAGAGCATTAAATTTACAAATGAATCATTAATTATGTTCAGTCAAATACATCATGCAGGAATATTGTGTTTTAAGTTGTAAATTATTTTGGCTTTAAGAAGTCTGAATTTATTTAAAACTTAGTTTGAATGCTGTGAGACAATAGCCACAGTTTTTCAGATTTTTTTTCTGCAATTTAAAGGCTTTGAATTGGCATTAGATTTTTTCACATCAGAAGGCAAAACCATTGCATTCAGTGTTATGTAGTTACATTATAAACACCATTTTATAGAATTACTTGGAAAACATATTATATATTTTTGGCTGTAGGGATGCTCATATAAACAAGATATAATACATTAATGTGAACACTAACATACATGTATTTCACTTTGTAGAGGTTAGAGATTAATGTTCGATTCATTATCCGATACAACATTTATACAGAATGAAAGGAGCCGACAGTTGACGTATCACAACTAGTTTGTCGGATCATTTGAAATGACTTTGGGCCAACAATAAGCGCAGAATTACGTAAAACATAATAACACTCATGATGATTTTTTGTACCACTGGCTATGCGCACATGCAGTGGTTGATGTAACTGCGTTCCTACATTTATCGGTGCATGTTATTTCAAGTGTTCTGTCGATACTTTAGTTGAAAAGTAACATTCTTCTCCTCATCTCCAAATTCTTAATCGAAGCCATTTTGTTGTCCTTGATGTAATCAATAGAAACTGACCATTGAAAATATGTATCCACAGAAACAGAATATTCATTGAAAACATGAATCCATAGAAACTGACCATTGATTGAAAATGTGTATCCATAGAAACTGAACATTGATTGAAAATGTGTATCCATAGAAACTGAACATTGATTGAAAATGTGTATCCATAGAAACTGAACAGTGATTGAAAATGTGTATCCATAGAAACTGAACATTGATTGAAAATGTGTATCCATAGAAACTGACCATTGAATGAAAATGTGTATCCATAGAAACTGAACATTGATTGCAAGTGTGTATCCATAAAAACTGGCCATTGAATGAAAATGTGTATCCGTAGAAACTGAACATCTATTCATAGAAACTGACCATTGATTGAAATAGTGTATCCATAGAAAGTGACCATCTATTCATAGAAACTGGCCATTGATTGAAATAGTGTATCCCTAGA
>Ga0224511_10000287_pt1 | contig 21871 bp, 11 predicted proteins | sample SF_May12_sed_USG_2_FD_169988 | JGI IMG/M metagenome (GOLD analysis project Ga0224511, IMG submission 169988) | Sediment microbial communities from San Francisco Bay, California, United States - SF_May12_sed_USGS_8_1 | ecosystem: Environmental > Aquatic > Marine > Sediment | place: USA...
ATTGTATTTAGTTAGAAATACTTAAGAACTATTTTTTACGCACATGTATCGTGTATCAGATGTAAATAGGGAAAATAGGACAAGCTCGAGGTTTTTTGTTTTTTCGCATTGTGAATAAGTTTTTTTTTCCGCAAGCGAAAAAAAAACAAAAACCACAACACACGCAAAATAGTTTTATAATCGTTTTGTTCGTGACTTTGAAAACACTAACATAAAGTGAAAAATACAAGATCAAGATTATATTCCCGTTATAAATTGAAACTAAAATGGCAGCAGCCATTACTTCATTGATGGACATGAATGTATAAAGCATGATACAATACAGCTATGCTAAGACGCATATGTGTTAAAGACATTACTAGTATGCATATATTTCTCTTTTTATACACATGTATACGTATGTGTAAAGTTTAACAACACTGTATCAGGATTGAAAAAGCATGCACAGATTATGTGAAGTGGCTGTTCCTGCTTGCTCATCCTAAGAGCAAATCCTCTAACTATTTACTTCACTTCCTTGTCGACATTAAATTCAGAATGAAAATGAAATGGATGTGTAAAAGTTATGGAGCCTTTGGTTTAAAATTTGTAAATTGACAAAATGAATACAGGGTAGATATTATATGACAACATTCGGTATGTAGGGAAGAAGACAGGGATGACGATATCTTGGAGCCAGTGTGCAGTGTTCTGGCTGGCAGCACTGTCGGTGATGGACCATACAGTTTGTATGACATTTTATCAAATCTAAATCATAGTTGAACTTTATTAGTTAGGCGGTATTGACATGTTTTATCACATATTTAAAAGAAAAGGTTGCAGTTTTGATTTTGATTCTGCTAAGAAACAATAGATGTAGCGCACGCTGATTCATAGTACATGTGTTGCTATAGTTTTGGGCATTTTACATAATAAAACCTTAAATAACATCGAATGGTTTGTAAAATCAAACCATATTTGGTTAATGTTTTCTAAGGACCTTCCGTTTGTTCTCAAAGTTGCAATCATCATTCTTCAATTCATGTTTTAAAAGCAAAACATGTGTTAAATGCACGTCATACTTTGGTTCAAGCTCGCGCAGTCGCTGTCATGATGTTTACACCAACTATTTAATTGTATCTTGAAAATACATTAAATATTTTTTTTATAATTTCTTAAAATTACAACGTTATACTCTGCACAGGAAAACTACAGTTTCAAATTGAAAAGAAATTGAAACAGTTTTCATACTTGTATTTCTCATCAAAATGTATTTCAATTCAACAAGGTGACTGCGACAGTGAGTGCAAGTCATGCCAGGAAAATACGTGTAACAGCTGCAGGGACGGCTTCTTCCTGTATATAAACCGGTGTTACCGGTGTGACGCTGCCTGTCAGACATGTGCAAGTTCCGGCTATTGTAGCACGTGCAAAAGTGGATACTATCTTGAATATAACCGATGTAAATTGTGTGACCCGTGTGACGCTGCCTGTCAGACGTGTTCAAGTGCCCGCTATTGTCGTACGTGCAAAGATGGCTACTACCTGGACAATTACGGGTGTAACCGGTGTGACGCTGCCTGTCAGACGTGTTCAAGTGCCAGCTATTGTCGTACGTGCAAAGATGGCTACTACCTGGACAATTACGGGTGTTACCAGTGTGACACTGCCTGTCAGACGTGTTCAAGTGCCAGCTATTGTTTTACGTGCAAAGCTGGATTATGGAAACGTGACTGCAACACCACGTGTAGCGCAGGGTGTGAAGGCAGTGCTTGTAACAGAGATGACGGCAGTTGTACGTGCACGCCTGGATACTGGGGACGTAATTGTGACACACCGTGTGGTGCGGGGTGTAAAAAAGATATGTGTGACAACATTGACGGCGGATGTGCGTGTTTATCAGGCTACTATGGAAACCAGTGTACCGAACAATGCCAAGCACAATGCACCGTTTGTTCTGACAGTCGAGTCTGCACGGCATGCCAAACGGGTTTTTACGGCTCAGAGTGCCAGTTCAATTGCTCTGATAACTGCAAGACCGCTTCGCCCGGCGCAAAGTGTGACGAATATGGAAAATGTCTACACGGTTGTGTCAACGACTTTACAGATGTCGACTGTAACACAAGTGAGGGAATGTTGATACTTTCCATCGAATTATCACACTTTACTTCTTTTCCATTTTAGTAAAGGTTATAATTACAGCTTTCAATATAATTTATGTTGCTTAGTTTAACGAACATCTATGTTGTTGTTGGTTTTAAAATAAGTAAAAATACACTGCTGATACATGTATTTTTATTTCGAAAAATGTATTCTTTAGTAAAAAGAGATTTAATAGTTGAACAACAAATGTCCATTCTCTTTAGCGGCCAACCTACCAGACGTCGACGCGGATCAACAAATAGGTGGCGACAAGGCGGGGATACATGTGGCCGTCATCGCGGGCGGGGTCGGGGGCGTCGCTCTTTTGATTGTCGTTATCGTTGCGGTAGTGGTGCTCCTACGTCGGAGGTGAATATCAGCGTTTGTGTTTCTGCAACTTTGTTTCCTTTTTCAGGAATTTCTTTACATCTTTAAACAGTAAAATAGATTAGAATTTTGTTATGTCGACTTGAATTACAGAACAGACTCTCTGTAAACACTCTGATACGTTAGGGCTTACTTTTTGGTACTGTTTTCATCAGTTTAATATTACTTACTACATCTGTTGTTTAGAGCCTGTGTGGCGGCTGTTAAAAGTCGCTCCGTACTACATAATTGTGTAGTCATATTTTTTCTGGTCCTCAGGTATCATGGAGTGTACATGTATGTTGTTTACATTAGAAAATGGAGTTCCGCTCATGCGCTAGGGGGCGTCAGTGGTGTGGCATCATTCATTTCTACTGATGAACAGCTTCAATAAAAACCGAGGCTGCTGTTTTCTCGTGCAGGCTATACTTCCTGAGGGCTTTCCCTTTCATCAGTTTAATGAACGTACACGTATGACAGCCAAAACGGAAGACTTGACATATATGCACATATGGTTTTACACAATAAGTTTAAGTTTTAGTATAAGTTATAACCACCTTACAGCTAGTATATTTGTGTAAAAGGTTTGAGGTTTCGGACGAATCTTCTATGGGTGTAAATTGCTTAAAAATTAATCTCGGGATTAACAACACATTCTTTATGTACGTTTGATGTATGAATGGAGTTTTATGTTTGTTTCATAGACATCGTTCACAAAATGATCAACAACCGGATCCGCAGCCTCCGCACATCTACCAGGGCCTCGATGCCAACAGACAACATCCCACATACAGCGTCATCAACAACGAGAGGGTGGCCAGCGCTGTTGAGTGCAGTCGTCTAAAACTTGACACACCACCGGATCCGCAGCCTCCACACATCTACCAGGGCCTTGATGCCAACAGACAACATCGAGCATACAGCGACATCAACCAGGAGAGGGTGGTCAGCGCTGGTGAGTACAGTCGTCTCAAACTAAAACCAATTTTAATAGGCATTTCAGCATTATTAATGATACTGCTTAACGAAGTAAATGTATACAGTGTTTCTTTGAGACACATGAACGTTAGTTTATTTGAATGCTCCATTTATTTGTACTTTAAGTTACATGTTGTAATGTGTATTAATAAATATTTCTTTTATTTCATTTTTCACTCCTCCAATTAAATATTGTCTTTGTTACATCTCTCCTAGTTGTCTACGACAATCCAGACCCACCGGAAGCTCAAGTTACGGTGACGAAAGATGGCTGTGGTGTTTACTGTAACACCGGAGGAAGCATGATAGAAGACAGGAACATGTACAGCAACACCGTGGAGTGACGTCATGAACGACCAACCTATGACTGATAACAACGTCTTTGAGTTATGGTGTAGATGAATAATGAACTGATTAATCACGTTGCTTTTTTCAGATTCTTTTAGACATATATAATTGTTTTTGACAACAATAAATCTTGGTGAGGTTTCGTGACGTTTATACGAATAATCTGAGAACATAGAAAGCTCTAAGGTAGCATAGTTAGCATGGGGAAAGTAGCAGCCTTGAATTCATCAAAGCTATTCATTAATGGAAATAAAATATGCAACTTCATTTACACCACTTTGGCTTGAAAGGAACTCTATTTTTAAATGTAACGAACATACAATTTAGGATCCTAACGGACCAGACAAATGTACCTACACAATGATTTAGTACTGTCGATATTTTACAGCCGCTATATAAGCATTCATTACTACCTGTAGAAAGTTAAACTAATCTGGGAAAATCCCATGAATACATAGTTTGCATGGGGATAAAAGCAGGCTCATTTAAGCATCCAATAAGCATTCCACGGCTAGTAGCAGTAAAATAGTATGAAGGTTTTGTTAATATATTTATGTTTATTGTTAAATGACAATTCATGGTTAAAACTGGTAACACGTGTATGCATATCTGCTGTTAGAACTGTATGTATGAAGTGTATGTATGTCTGTGTTTAGCTGCATGTCTATTCATAATTCGGTTTAACATTTAATGTATTAAATATGCTATGTCTAAATGTTAATACCATTTTAATTTGGTACACACTTTCCAATAATGAAATTATACTGCAACGCGAATGGCAACATGTTATGACACATAATGTTTCTTAGATTAAAAACGCAAAAACGCAAGACAACAGAACAAAAACCAAAGATCAAAAATATTTACAGGAGTAGGATGCACTGCTGAACCATCATAACAAATTTAATGATAACCCAATCTTCTGGTTGTAAGATGCAGACATAGCATCTTTTAACTATTTCTGGTTGCACGCTTATTTGTGCAATCCCTTTTCTATTATGGTCCTCAGCGTGCCATCGCGTGAGCGTTAAACTGAACACATGTGTTTCCTAAACGTTATCATCATCTAGTCAAGTAGTTTGTTGGGAGTGGAATAAATTACAAACTTTATATCGGGCTGAATCTGAACAAATCCGAAGACATTCTGAAGTACCACTTGCTCTGATAGATCATGTGTGTGATAATTAACTTAAAGCCGATTTAAGAATAATCATTCTGTATTGACTATAACTTTACATCATCAGACAACTTTAAGTCCATCAAGACACATACCTTAGCATGCTAAATAGACAGTTCTAGACAGTTCCCCAACTGTCATTCATGATCGCTTATAACAATACATGGTCATTGGTCAATTGTTATACAGTCGGCTAGAGTTTTGATTGTAAGGTGACAATTCAAAATCATGTAATAGAAACACGTACTTTCTGTTTGTGGTAAAACCGTATCACACGAATGAAGGAAAATTACAAAAAAGGGCGGATGTTTTGCGGAACTATGCATTTAAGTGTACTAGTTGACACGTACTGAAGTGATAACCTGATAGATGTTTCACAATATCAATGGTTCAGAACATGTGTGGTTGCTGAAACATCTGTTTCAACCATTATAAAAATCACAATAGCAAACAATATCAACCAATTCCTTTCGCTAAATTTCACATTTTTGTGATCAAGTCTGTTGTTTGTGTGAACCTATTAAATATTAGTTTTTATATTTTAATACAATGTGTCTCATTTCAATACATGTAAAATTGTTGATTTCACGCTAAAAATGAAGTAATAAAAACTATACGGAACTATTTTGTAAAAAAGCTTTAATCGTCAACGTCAACGTTGTATGTGTTCGATGAACAAGTTTACATGTCGGTTCTGTGACTGAACTTTCAAACATAGCACCTACAGCGTCATCTACCAGGAGAGGGTGACCAGTGCTGGTGAGACATTGACAACACTTGCAGCTTTTATAAGCGTTACAGCATTATTAATTATTCTACTTAATGAGGACTATTTCCTTTAGGACATAATTTACAAAATACAAATGTATATGGCTAAATATAAAAATACAGCTATGCTGACAAACCTATTTGTAAAGTAATTACTAGAATGTATATCGTTCTCTTATCCCTGTATATGTACATGTATGTGTTCATTTTAACAATTTAGTATCAGGATAAAGAATTATACAGTGATTATGTCAAGTGGCTGTTCCTGCTTGCTCATCCTGAAGGCAATCCTACTCACTAATTTACTTCACTTCCTGGTCGAAATATACGTTTTTAGAATTAATTAAAATGGACGTGTAATAAATGTGCAATATTTCTATATGAATCTGTTAATTCACACAAATGCAATACTAGGTAAATCATATGTGAGGTGATTCGGTATGTAGGGAAGAAGGCAGTGATGACTATATCTTGGAGCCAGAGCGCTTTGTTCTGGCTGGCAGCACTGTCGGTGGTGGACCATGCAGCTTGTATGACCATAATTATTGCTAAACACCTCACCAAATGTCAATTACAGTTGATCTTTATGAGTAAAAATAAAGAATAAAAATTATTTTAAACGGTATAAAATAATAATAATAATATAATATAATATTTTAACACACGCTTACAAAAAAATATCTTACTTTAGGTTGTCACGGATTTAAGTATTGATAAGTTCTGTAAAGAAAGAAAGAATATGTACTAGCTAAAGCTGATGTCGTAGGTTAACCCTTCGACGCAACACATAATTAATCCCGAAGCAACGAATTGTTTATAAAATAAAGGTTCAGTTGGTGTACAAACAGTATTTTATAATAATAATAACATTAATCATAATAATAATGTTGGATTGTTATATACTATTCCTAATATGCATTATTATGTTTTACTATGAACAAGAAAAGCGAAATAGAATTGAAATACGTTTTATGCTTAGTCTTCTCATTAACATGTCTTCTATTCAACAAGGTGTTTGCCACAACGAGTGCACGTCATGCCAGGGAGGCAAGTGTTACAGCTGCAGTGATGGCTTCTACCCGATATTGAACTGGTGTGATGCGTGTTCGTACCGTGTCTGCCATACGTGTTCTAAACAATATAGTTGTGATACGTGCAAGCCTGGACTTTGGGGAAAATATTGTGGAAGCAAATGTGGCACAGGATGTAAAGAAGGAGTATGTAGCATGGATGACGGCAGCTGCACTTGCAAGTCTGGATACTGGGGACGTGAATGCTACAACGAATGTGGTGAAGGGTGTGAGGGGGGTGTATGTAGCAAAGATGGCGGTGGCTGTACGTGCAAGTCTGGATACTGGGGACATTACTGTGTCATGGCGTGTGCTGCAGGGTGTGAGAGAGGAGTGTGCAACAAAGACGACGGCAGTTGTACGTGCAATACTGGATTATGGGGACTGAAATGTAGCTTCCAGTGTACTACAGGATGTGAGACGTGCGATTCCATCACGGGAAAATGCACCAAATGCAAGGAAAACAGCAGCTATGGAGAACTATGTCAATATGAATGTAATGCTGATTGTGCGTATCAGACATGTAACAGGACTGGCGACTGCATGTTTGGATGTACAATCAACAACTACGGCTCACAGTGCCAGTTCAAATGCTCTGATAACTGCAATGCCGCCTATACCGACAGCAGCTGTGACGACCAAGGAAACTGTCTACACGGATGTGTCAACGGATTTACAGGTGACGACTGTAACACAGGTGCGGGAATGTTGATAATTTCAATTAAATTATCACACTTTACTACTTTTCTCTAAGGTTATAGTTACGGCTTTCAACAGAATATATGTTGCTTAGTTTAACGAATATCTGTATAGTTTAAAAAAAGTACAAATACACTGCTGATACATGAATTTTTATTTAAAAAAATAATTATAAATATTTTTTTAGTAAAATGAGATTTAATAGTTGAACAACAAATGTACCTTACTCCTTAATTGCAAACCCACCTGATGTCGACGCAGATCAGCAAATAGGCGGCGACAATGCGCTGATTCCTTTGGCCGTCATCGCGGGGGGAGTCGGGGGCCTCGCTCTTCTGATTGTCGTTATTGTGGTGGTAGTGGTGCTCCTACGTCGGAGGTGAATACCAGCGTTTGTGTTTCTGCAAATGTTTTCCTTCTTTTTCAGGAATTCTTTTACATCTTTAAACAATAATATTGATTAGCATTTTGTTATGTAGACTTGAATTACGGAACAACATATTGACACTCAGTCTGTTACTTTTGGGCTTAATTTTTGGTATGAACGTACACGTATGACGGCCAAAGCGTTAAAATTGACATACAATGCATATTTAACCACCCTACTGTTTCACTACGCACCACGCGAATTTTGCTTCAGATCAACCCCACATCGCGCGGCGTTCTTATCAGGTCATGACAATATCATACCAGTCTTTATTTTCCCGCCGCATTCAGGAAAAAAAGCGAGAGAAAATAATATCAGGAAGGAGGAAAGTAAATAAAATACTAATTGTTTTAATTCCAACAGACTAATTTGATAGCGGTGTATTGTTTTACCTTTTTGCTGCATAACAGACCATTCAATATTAGCACGCTGTACTCGCATAACTATCAGTGAAATAGCGCTGGCAGTTTTGCCACCTGTCTACTTTAAACCCGATTATCGCTAGTTTCATATAACCGTAGGTTAAACCTCCCAATATAAGTTTAAAAGCTATTAAAAAGTATCTTTTATCCGATATAATTCTTATGATTCTACTCCTATTACATCGTTATATACTAATGCGTTAAAACATCGCGACCGTAATTCGTATACGATAGTCTATGTTTATCGTCTGCTACTGTGTCCATTATCGCCAACAGTTGTTCAATATTTCAATATATTTGACTATTTTTTGCTTTAATCAGATTAGTTTAAGTAAACGTACTCATTATTCTGAACGATTTAACCAAATGCAAAAAAAATCCGACGTTACAGTTAAAAAAAATCGCGAAATCTTTGAGACCAGGCGCGCGCCATTTCTGAACCGGGTCCCGCGCGTTATTTCTCTTAATATTGTGACGTTATGATTTCAAAGCGTCTTGAATGAGTCGTCCACGTTTATCAATTACTGTTAACGTCCAAATCGCATATCTTCTTCTGTTAATGTTTTATAAATAAAATATTCAACAAAACAGCCTTTGCTACATGTAGTTTAGTTGTGCAAAAGACTTGAGGTTTCCGACGGATCTTCTACGGGTGTAAATAGCTAAAAATTAATCTCGGAAATAACAACACATTCTTTATGTGCGTTTGACGTTTGAAGGGAGTTTTATGTTTGTTTCATAGGCATCGTTCACAAAATGATCAACAACCGAATTCGCAGCCCCCACACATCTACCAGGACCTTGATGACAACAGACAACATCACACCTACAGCGTCATTAACCAGGGGAGGGTGACCAGCGCTGGTGAGTACAGTTGTAAAACCCTTAAACTATTTTTATTAGCATTGCAGCATTCTTAATGATACTGCTTAACGAAGTATTTGTATACGGTGTTTCATTAAGACATATGTACGTAAGTTTATTTGAACGCTCTATTCATTTGTGTTTACATGTTGTAATGTGGATTACTAACTATTTCTTTTATTTAAATATTCAGTCGTACAATTAAGATGAATTAAATTGTCATTGTTACATATCTCCTAGTAGTCTAGGACGATCCAGACCAACCGGAAGCCCCAGTTACGATAACGGGGTATGGCGTTGTCTTCAGCACCGGCGTAGCCCTGACGGAAGACAGGAACATGTACAGCAACACCGTGGAATGACGTCATGACAAACTAACCCTTGACTGATAACAACGTATTTGAGTTAGAGTGTAGATGAAGTACTGAACTGACTTATTACCCTGGTTATTCAGATTCTGCCAGACGGTTACTCATTGTTTTCATTTTACTTTCCTGAATTTAACTTGACTAGGCCAAGTGGTGTTTTTATATTAAATATATGTAACCATCAAAACTCATTCCAATGCCTGACAGAATAAATTTTGTATTGTTATTACATGTATATGTGTGTATTGTTAGAACGTAAAATATTCAATGCATGTATAAAATTGGCTGTATACATGACTATTACAAGAATTTATTTATATATATACAAATGTATTTATGATTTGTTTGTATATGTATACTCTTATAACTGGCCGCTCACGTTGCAGTTTGCGAAGTATACTAAATGAAATAGCTTGCAAATAATGGGAACATTTGGTGACAAATACTAGAATTTCGACCAAACGAGTAAACACGCAACAACAAATAAGCTAAGTAACGCAACAAAAAAAACCCATAAAGTTTTGTCAGTGCAGCTAATTGAACCTCTTATACCGCATTCTAATGCGTCATCTCTCTGCCATCGAATTAGCTACACATGCATGTAGTTAACTTTCTTTATCTGTGTCAGTGTTATGCATCTAAACATTAACTAACAAAGGACAAATTGCGGACCACGTTGTTTTAACTGCAATATTTAAACATGCATAGATAGGTATATTTGACAGATTCTCGTAATTACGGGAGAAGGATTCACTGCTCAAGTATGATGCAAAAGTGAAATAACATCAGGTCTGATCGCAAGATACAAACATGGCAACTTTAAGTTGATTTTACTGTGTGGCTGCACACACAACAGCTTTTAAGAGCTTTGTATACGTAATCTTTGTATGTACTTACTTCATGCGTTAACGGGACATTTGTTCGAATTGATATCTTTAGTTTATGTTTGTGTTATACACGAAAATGAATGCAACGGACATTGAGTGCCTTTGTCAATTAAACTCATTGGAATAAAAAAAACAATTCATTTGTTACATACTTTTTTACATTTTCAAAACTGTATTGAGAAATTTAAAACTAATAGTTGATTTTTATTCCTTTTAATATAAACATATTGAAAACTTTTAAAACTTGTTTTTAGAAAAGAAATAATAAAAAATGTAAATAACGGCTTGGAAAATCATCTTACAATGTCATATTGTTTGCTGCTATTACGTTCATGACTTTTCTGTATTGCTGCAAATGTGTGTTTTGTTCGTAAACCACAATGATATACATATTTTGCTGCATGTGTAAACATAAAACATAACTATCTTGTACATTAATGTATGATGTTGTTTATTCATATTATTTTACGTATACTTATTCTAACCCTTTGTTTTACAAGTGTCCTGTATGTGTCATCGCGTGAACGTTTAATTGAACACATGTATTTCATCAACTTCATTGTCCTCTAGTCAAGTACTGTATTCCTGTTTGTGTGAGTGCCATAAAAGAAATTTATTATATTAGTCTGATCTTAAATATATCAAAAGTAGATTTGCCACTCCACTCCCTTTAAATAACCGTTGCAAATATTTTCCCTGATCTACAGATAAACCATACATTTAAGAGAATTGCCAACCGATGGAAGAGATATAAAGATAAATTGAGTTATAAGTACAGGCTTTAAAAAAATGTGTTATTACGTTTTTTTTATTAATATTGCCACTAACGTTTCCTTAAACGTAAAACATGCATTGTAGTGTGACGGCCCCGTTATGCGTTATTTGTTTAATCACAAAAAATTTACAGACATATCTCATCTAATAATAATATCGAAATAGTGCTGTATTATTCCCATACACCACTGTTTTGCGAGTTTTTGATAAAAAGTCAAACAATTCCTATTGGGACCACGAGCCACTATCATGCATATATATAGTAACCTGATCTGAAGCCTGTGTGACTTTTGCATCTTCAAATAAGTCTGCGAAATCGCCTATGTAAAGTTGTTGTTGTAGTCTATACTATTGCAGTTTCAAGCTTTCGTACAATTGTTATTCTAGAACTCCAATAACCAATTACAATTGTTATTCTAGAACGTCAATGACAAAGTGACTCAATGTGTACTAAGGCTAAAGAAATGACGTCACCAAAAATGTATTGATAAAAATGTATCACCCTTTTTTTTTGACATACACTGTTTATGATGCTTTTGGTATGTATTTTAAAGTGGTGGTATTAATATAAATAAAAGGCATATTTGTATTATTTTTTTGAAACTGTTCAAACATGCATGTACATGTAACTCATTCTAAAGATACAAAATTCTCAATATCGCAAAATTTGCCAATTGGACCAAAAGTGTCAGACCCGGATACATTTTATTCCTTCCTAAACAATTACACAATATATTTTACTACAAAAGTATCAGCTTCGACTTTTAAGAGCGAAAACTTGATGTTGTATATACATATTTCTTATTTAAGTGGTTAAAAACTTCTTAAAATGTCTTAGACTCATGCAAATAAATATTGAAACACAATAACCTGTAACTGTATGCGAACCATTCATGCGATGAACATAGGGGCGACACTTGTGTTTTAATAATACAAATGGGTGGCGTAAACACTAAAACAATTTATAAGGACACAATAAATACATACTAAACCTATGAATTGTGTACAAATATATAGGAACGAGCGAGCAAGCGACAAAAGTATTTTGATTCAATCTGATCCAATTTTTGTGAGAGCAAAAAGCGAACAATAATAAAATCTGCGTCATGGGACACTATTTAATGTTCTTCGAATAACAGAAGAAGAAACATGCCGATGTGTGTGGTAAAATCTATTGTTATTCGAATTAGTAATTTTTGGTATGGATCTATCAATTATAACTTATATATTGTATTTTATACAACAAGTTACAATAGTTTTGCACCAAACCCCGATTCAGTCCTGATAAATTGGACAGACTGTAAATAGTTTCAGCAACTATCGTTGCTGAATAGGAGGACCAGGTTTTTGGAACCAGGAATTTTGTCAACGTTTCCGGCTACATTCGAGTACCGATGGTGTATTTCATGATCTGTAGCAGTAGATGTTATGTGATATGAAAACTGTTGTATTCATCAAAATACGATTGTTACAAAATTTATGTAAATTGAATAAAAACACGTACATCCTATCAACACTGGTTTGCAGTATTAATCAGAGGTGCGGGCGCAAAATATTATAAAACTATTTAAATTAGGAAGATTTAAGGCATAAGTTAACGTCGCGAGTGGTTATTTCCTTGCAAATATACTTAATTAAGCAATAACCGTCATTTCCGAAGGGCACGCCCACTTACTTTTAAATGCTATTTTAATTTAATAAATGCACTCGCAAAATGAATTTAAAACTAAACTGTCTTCCCATATAAAATGTTAATACTGTATTTGTTTAACGTATATTACGTAAATATAATGTATTTTCTCCAAGCCATGAATTGCTACCGACGATTTTTTACCATTTGGATTTTAACAACAATAACCTTGAAAACAGCTTTTGGTATGTGCTCATTTACATTCATTTTTATATTTTCTGATTTTTTTATATCTGAAATTCATGTATGTACATATTGTGTAAAAGTGTTTATATATTGTAAATGCGTATTCTGTATTACACATACCAAAAAATGTAAAGTTGTTAAAGTTGTAACCCAGTTATGTTTGTATAGTATACATTTTCTTCATTAATAAGCTTACATGCATATTTATAACCAAATATTTATTGTAAAACTTTATTGTCGTGCCTTTGCATATCCATTTACAAGATATCGAAATGATAACTATTCATTGGATATCCTAATATCATTTAAATAAATGCACCAAGACAATGTGATAGTATTTACATAGATACTAGCAGTTTCAAAAGCAAAATAGCCATTTAATAAACTTATATACATGTAATTGTGCGTCTAATTAACACGTACTTCAATTAAAAAAGTGCAGTGGATGCACGTCATGCTGCCAGATATGTTCTAACTAAAGTAATGGCAATAAGTGCAAAGTACGATGTAAAAAGATACAGGCATAGTGTCTGTGAAATGGTTAAGATTACTACCTTAATCCACAATCACAACCTGCCGTACGTCTGTTTTGTCCGTACGTGGTTTTGGATGATACATGCGCTGCGTTTTTTCTTAACACTTGGACAGGACGTGGCATGAGCAGAGAAGACGAACTTCACAATCACGGTGTAAGTACGTGGCACGCACGCCACGTCTAGGGGTAAGCGATTGCGTGTATCGCACTTTTCGTACGTGGTAAGTGAGTTGTACGTACTGTCATTGTACTTACAACGTACGTTCTCCGTGCGATTGTCATGTTAACGTAAGTAGCAGTACATACACGCACTGCTCACGTACGGTGTTCGATCAATTAAGGCGTACTTGTGTTTATTGCAGTCGCTGTTGGCTGATTTATCTAAAAAGACCCATTGATGCTCCCCAGAATTATAATAATTATTGCCGCTGCCTTGAAATGGCGATCATACAACTGCAGGTATTGCGGAATCTTGCAGTGGCACGGCAGGACCACGAGGTTTTGTTTTTTGTATTGTTACGGTAGATAGCGGTGCAACAAGAAGGCCGACGCAGGAGATGGTGGGTTCGCCCATGGATTCTCTCCTCATAGGCTGTCGATGCCTTTATCGCCTTTCTTTTTGCTACTCTCTTTGGTGGCATCTTAAAAAACAAGTGGTGCAATGAACCGTCTGCTTAACTTTTATATATTGCTAAGATCAGTGCGCACAACATGCGTTGTAATGGCGGTGCACTGTAAAAGGGTGTGCGTGTTTGGACAGTTAAACTAAAGGCGTACTATACTAGTAATAACGTTGTGCTATGAACAAAAGATATAACACTTACAAAGGCGAATCGGTAATTGAACAAAACATCAAGAATAATTCTTCTTATTGTAGTGTCATTTTTTTCAACAATATGACTGTGACAGTGACTGCATAATTCTTTGTATATCTGAATATTTTTAAATACATAGCTCAAGATGATACTTACGAGTATATAGAAAAATAGCAGTTTCTAAAGCTAACTACTTATTTAATTAACTTAAGTACTTACACGTCTAATTAAAATGTAATTCAATTCAACAAGGTAACTCATATGTTTTGGATAGCTGCCAGAAATGTTCTAACAACAGATAGTGTGAAACGTGCAAACCTGGAAGAAAATTAATAAACATTAGGCAAAAGTTTGGCAAGTGCAGAAAGCTATTAAAGATGAACATTGTTGTTGTTCCAGCGACCCACACCTGCAAGAGCTACGAGTTCCGGTGTGACAGCGGCCGGTGTATCCATAATCACTGGAGGTGTGACGGGGCCAAATACTGTACCGACGGCTCCGACGAGAACAATTGCAGTAAGTTGGGGCTAAAAAGTTAATCATTGTCAAATTATGTTGTCATCTCTGTGCATTAGCCTTAACACGAACTCAGAATTATAATAATAAAGTGGCTGCGGCAGTGGGTGCGCGTCATTCCCGGGCAACACGTGAAACACCTTCCTTGAGGGTTACTGCATAGCTTATACTCAGTATTACCCGTATAACAACATACATTATGACACGTGCAAACATGGAAGATAATTAAAGAACTAAGTATTCCCAACATAAGTCAAGAGTTTGGCAAGTGATTAAAGACCTTAGCTATTAAACGTGCACATTGTTGTTGTTCAAGCGACCCACGCCTGCAGCAGCGGCAAGTTCCGGTGTGGCAGCGGCCAGTGCATTAACCAGTCCTGGAGGTGCGACGGGGAGAGGGACTGTACCGACGCCTCCGACGAGAACAATTGCAGTGAGTTGGGGCTTAGAAGTTTTAAATTAATTATTAATTAAGTATGTTGTCATCACTGTGCATATGCCTTTACACAAATTTGAAATTATAACTATTTTTCGGATATGTTAATAGTTTTAAAATAACTCCACCATGATGATGCTTTAGTATTTACATGTACTTAGAAAATCAGTTTCTAAAGCTTAATAGTTTTTAGTTAGCATGTTATTCAAATCAACAAAATAGCTCTGGCAGTGAGTGTACATCATTCTCAGGAAGTACGTGCAACAGCTTCCGTAATGGTTACTACCTAGCTGATAATCATTTTTTACACGCGTACTTTGGATTGCTGCAAGATATGTTATAACGAAATAAGTTGTAATTCGTGCAAACATGGAAGATAATTAATGAACTAAAAGTTCTACACCTAAGTTTGGTGAGTGTAGAAAGCCTTCAGCTATTAAAGGTACACCATGTTGTTGTTACAGCGACCCGTGTCTGCAGCAGCGACGAATTCCGATGTGACAGTGGAATGTGTATCCACAACGGCTGGAGGTGCAACGGGGAGAGGGATTGTACCGACGGCACCGACGAAAACAATTGCAGTGAGTTGGGGATGAGGAGTTTCAAGTAAATTAATGTTAAATTATGTTGTCATAGTGTGATACGTGCAAACCTGGATGATTGTTAATGAACATAAATCAAGAGTTTGATAAGTGTATAATGACTTCAGCTATTAAAGGTGCACACTGATGCTGTTCCAGCGAGTTCAGATGTGACAGCGGTGAGTGTGTCAACAACACCAGGAGGTGCGACGGGACAAAACACTGCACCGACGCCTCCGACGAGAACATTTGCAGTAAGTTTGGGCTCAGAAGTTTCATATTAGTAGTTGCAAAATACTGTTTTCATCTCTGTGCATATGCCTTAACACGAATTAAACATTAGAAACTATTTTTCGGATATCTTAATATGTTTAAATAAAAAATCGAGATGGTGCTTAAGTAATCACCTAGCAGTGTCTAAAGCTAAATAGTTATGTAGTTAACTTAAATATTTACGCGTCAAACTAACATGTAGTTCAATTCACCGAAGTGACTGTGGCAGAACGTACACGTCATTCTCAGAAAGCACGTATAACAGCTTTCATAGTGGTTATTATAATGTTTATAATCAGTGTTACCGGTGTACGTTGGATTGCTGCAAGACATGTTCTAAAAACAGAAATTATGATATGTGCAAAGTTAACCTAGAAAATAATTAAAGAACTAAAAGTTCCCAACATCAGTTTAGTAAGTGTAGAAAAACTTCAGCTATTAAAGGGGCACATTGTTGTTGTTCCAGCGACCCCCGCCTGCAGCAACGACGAGTTACAGTGTGACAGCGACCAGTGTGTCAACAACGCCAAGAGATGCGACTGGGACCAAACACTTTACTGACGCCTCCGACGAGAACAATTGCAGTATGTTTGGGCTAAGAAGTTTCAAATTAATAGTTATTAAATTATGTTGTCATCACAAAAAGATACTTAACATTTCAACAACAAATGTACCTTTATCCATAGCGGCCAACCCACCAGTCGTCGATGCGGATCAGAAAATATGCGGCGACAAGGCGGGGATTCCTGTGCCCGTCATCGCGGGCGGGGTCGGAGGCCTCGCTCTTCTAATTGTCGTTATTGTGGTGGTAGTGGTGCTCCTACGTCGGAGGTAAATATCAGTGTTTGTGTTTCTGCAACTTAGTTTCCTGTTTTCAGGAATTCCTGTACATTGTACATCTTTAAACAATAAAATAGATTAGCATTGTGTTATGTAGTCTTGTATTACGCAACAGCATATTTACTCTCTGTAAACAGTCTGATTTTTAGGGCTTACTATTTGGTTTGAACGTACACGTATGACGGCCAACGCATACGACTTGACATATATGCATATATGGTTTTACACGATAAGTTTAAGTGTTAGTAGAACCATCTTAAAGCTAGTATATTTGTGTAAAAGGCTTGAGGTTTCTGACGGATCTTCTATGGGTGTAAATTGCTAAAAATCAATCTCGGGAATAACACCACATTCTTTATGTGCGTTTGGTGTTTAAAGGGAGTTTTATGTTTGTTTTATAGACATCGTTCACAAAATGCTCAACAACCGTACCCGCAGCCTCCGCACATCTACCAGAGCCTTAATGCCAACAGACAACAGCGAACGTACAGCGTCATTAACCAGGAGAGGGTTGCCAGCGCTGGTGAGTGCAGTCGTCTCAAACTGGACCCTTCATCGGATCCGCAGCCTCCACACATTTACCAGGACATTGATGCCAACAGACAACATCGAACATACAGCGTCATCAACCAGGAGAAGGTGGCCAGCGCTGGTAAGTGAAGTCGTCTCCAACTACATGAAACCACTTTTAATTAGCAGTTTAGCATTATTAACGATACTGCTTAACGGAATAAATGTATACAATGTTTCTTTGAGACATATGAACGTTAGTTTATTTAAATGCTCCATTTATTTGTACTTTAAGTTACATGTTGTAATGTGTATAATTAAATATTTCTTTTATTTAGATATTCAGTCGTCTAATTAAATGTCTTTGTTACATCTCTCCTAGTTGTCTACGACGACCCAAACCCCCCGGAAGCCCAAGTGACGGTGACGATAGATGGCGGTGGTGTTTACTTTAACACCGGAGGAAGCATGACGGAAGACAGGAACATGTACACCAACACTGTGGAGTGACGTCATGATAGAAGACAGGAACATGTACAGCAACACCGTTGAGTGACGCCATGATAGAAGACAGGAACATGTACAGCAACACCGTGGAGTGACGTCATGATAGAAGACAGGAACATGTACAGCAACACCGTTGAGTGACGCCATGACCGTCCAACCTGTGACTGATAACAACGTCTTTTAGTTATGGTGTAGAAGAATAGATGGATAATTAACTGAATACTAATGTTGCTTTTTCGGATTCTTTTAGACATTCATAATTGTTTTGACAACAATTGATATTGAGGATGTTCTATAACGTTTATACGAAAAATCTGAGAACATAGAGAGCTCTAATTAGGCATAGTTTGCGTGGGCAAAGTAGCAGCCTTGATTTCATCAAGGCTATTCATTACTGAAAATGAAATATACAACCTCATGTATGTTACTTTGGCTTGAAAAGAACTCTTATGTTTAAATGTAAACAACATACCATCTAGGATCCTTACGGACCAGAAAAATAAACCCTACACAATGATGTAGTACCGGCGATTTTTTACAGCCGCTTTATAAGCATTCATTACTACCTGTAGACTGTTAAACTAATCTGAGAAAACGGAAAGTTCAATGAGAGCATGGTTTGTATGGGGATAATAGCAGGCTCATTTAAGCATCCAATAAGCATTCCACGGCTAGTAGCAGTAAAATAGTATGAAGATTTTGTTACTATATTTATGTTTATTGTTAAATGACAATGCATGTTTAATACTTGCAACACGTGTATGCATTGTTCTAACTATTGTTAGAACTGTATGTATGAAGTCAATGTATGTGTTTAGCTGCATGTACGATTCATAATTCTGTTTAACAGTTAATGTATTAAAGACGCTATGTCTATATGTTGATACCCTTTAAATATGGTACACACTTTTCAGTAATGAAAAACATATTGCAAAGCGAATGGTGATATGTTATGATACATAATGTTTCTTAGATTAAAAACGTAACAACACAACAACAACATCAGAACAAAAAAAGATAAAAATATTTACACGCGTAGGATGCACTGATGGAACATCATAACAAATTTAAAGATAACCCAATCTTCTGGTTGTAAGATACAGACATAGCATCTTTTAACTATTTCTGGTTGCATGCTTATTTGTCGAATCCCTTTTCTATAATGATCCTCAGCGTGCCATTGCGTGAGCGTTAAACTGAACACATGTGTTTCCTAAACGTTATCATCATGTAGTCAAGTGGTTTGGTGGGAGTGGAATAAATTACAAACTTTATATCGGGCTGAATCTGAACACATCCGAAGACATTCTGAAGTACCACTTGCTCTGATAGATCATGTGTGTGATAATTAACTTCAATCCGATTTAAGAATAATCATTCTATATTGAGCCCAGGGCTCCAGATAATTATTTTTTCTAGGGAGTAAATGTACACTCTCCTAAAAGAGTGAGGAGGTAGTGTACTCCCAAATTTTAAACCCAAGCAGTAAATGTACTCTTTAATTAAACAATCAGAGTGTAAACGTACAGAAAAACATTATTCTATTATTTTTGTATATTATACATCTAAATAATTACTAATCTTTAGCAGACTTTTAAAAAAAAAACTTCAAGCACGCAATAGACATTTGACCACCTTAATGATTACCAGAACAGCCAAACTTTTCTAACGAAACAAACAAACACAAATCAAACAAAAACAAACAAAAATGAAAATGTATATTGTATATGTTTTATGAATGAACGCCAATATAATTATTTTACTAACATTTTACGCTTTGATGTGCACCATTGACTTAAATACAATATAATAGCTACAGGAACAACTTTTCATCAACTTACATCAAAGATTAGTTAAGCGCCACGTTGTTACTCAACCATCGCAAATACTGGATAGCGTAATGCTATGTATTGCGGCAAACGACCCCGACTGCTAAGGATCGAATACAACATGTGTTTATGAATTTTCTACATAACTGGTTTGGTAAGTTTTCAGGTATGCATGCTGTTTCATGTCGTAATGGGTCTTTTCACTAGTACACGAACCAGTTTAAAAAAATTATTTGGTTACGTTCTGCTTTTTTTCTTTATTTTTATACAAAGTTTTAACTTATGCATACTTTAATTATTTACCTGATGTTACTTATTAAAAATACTTTAAAGGTAATGATAAACGTTTTATGAATAAAAAAACACATATAGAGAATACTAGGTAAGTGTTGGATATAGCTCAAGTTTATCCTGCGAGGCTCAGAAAATCTAAAATCACGAGGCTTGCCGAGTATTATTCATGCTACAATTATATTTAAAAAAAAAAGGCATGTATTGGCTTAGAAACATAAATTAAATATTTTACTAAAGGATCTGAGAGTTTGTGTATATTAAGAATATCTTCCCATTCTCTTAGAATTAATAGCGATTGTTACTCTACAGTGTATACACCTAGAATTGATCAGATTTGTAGATATTAGGATAAGAATGAATTTGAAGATGAATATCATTTTGTTATTAATTGTAAACGTTATAGAAATATCCGTGTTACATGTAAATACCTTATTCCATTCTACTATGTTATATGTAGACCTAGCATGTTTAAATTTATTTTACAGCTCAAAATCAGCTGATGAACAAATTATGTTTCACCTTGCCAAATATATAACGGAAGCTACATATAATAGCTTATCTTGTGACTATATCACATATTAACCAGACCATCCTCATTATCGCTATGACTTGATGTATCACGACGAACACTTACAATTTAATATTGTAATAGTGTTAACGTGGCACGATTTCAAGTATTACAGTGTAAATTTGTAACTATTTACAATGTATGTATATATAAAATAAATGTTCTGTTCTGTTATGTGAACACAATCTGATTTCAGTATTTCTTTTCAAAACATTTTTATTAACTAATTAACATTATTAACTTGAATTAGGCAAATCAATATTTCAGTTAAAATCAGATACTATATTGTAGTCAGATAAAAGTAAAGTATGCAGGCAACATTCAAAATTATTTTATTCACAATAATCACAAACACAAAAATAAGAATAGATCATTATTGTCACATAAACTACACCTTTTATTTGACATTGTTGAACAGGCATGATCAGTTTGAAACACGTGAAATATTACGTTAACTGTCATTTTCGAATGAAAAATTCAGAAAAAAGGTTCTTAATAAAACTCAATTGTTGTTTTTTGGGGTTTTTTTTGTGCTTAACGGTGAAATGAACTTATATTCTACTGTTCGTTTATATTTTGCACTGTAGTGTGAATACTATTATACTGTGGTATCAAAGATACTAACGTTGCTTTGTCCCCAACACACTTAATAAACACAACGTAACGTTTTTAAAGCTATGCACAAAAGACATCAAAATGATGACGTCGTGGCGTAACAGTTTTTGCATACAAGAACTAGAAATAATGTTGATTCTTTTATGTGTAAGATAAAAATGATTTCACTCATGATCTTAAACAATCATATTTTCATTCGTGGCTTCACCACTCTTCAAAAACAATTCTTGATAGAACCACTCTTAATTCATGAAATACATAAACATTCAAAACATATCCACTATATTACCGTGTCTGATAAATGACTTGCTCGTTCACGCTTGTGGCGACTGAGGCTGATTACCATTCCGCGCTATGATATCTGAGCTGATATGTTAAACTATTTGACAATGACATATAGCGAATAT
>Ga0224511_10000288_pt1 | contig 21836 bp, 9 predicted proteins | sample SF_May12_sed_USG_2_FD_169988 | JGI IMG/M metagenome (GOLD analysis project Ga0224511, IMG submission 169988) | Sediment microbial communities from San Francisco Bay, California, United States - SF_May12_sed_USGS_8_1 | ecosystem: Environmental > Aquatic > Marine > Sediment | place: USA...
CCTTGAAGGTCAAGGTCACAGCATGACCTTTCAGCAAAATCGTGTCCGGCCCATAACTTAGTTATTTGAAGTCAGATTTCACAATTATTTTACATAATTGATCACCATATTGACTCAACTGTTGCGCACACCAGAACTTTGTTATTTGCAGTTGAATTTTACAAATACTTTTGACAAACTACTTCTCTGTGTCCAATACCTATTCGGGGAGCATTACCCGGTTCCGACCGGCTCTTGTTTACCTTGTCGTCGATTTGATTTCAATTTTAAATGACAAGTCGCCCTGTATATTAATTATTGTCCCTTTTTACTAAAATCTCACATGTGAATGTCTAAATAACTGTACTCATGTGTTTGAAAAGGTGTCATGTAAGCATGGTCTTTTGTTTTTGTACGTGCCGTTTTGTCAAGGTGATTTGTCACTTGACTATATCTTTTTTGTTTGCAAGATTTATTCTTCAAACATCTCTTCCATTTTTATTCATATTATCTGTGTGTCCTTACATAACACCCTGTCTGCTTTATTTTTACTCTGAACATCTTTTCAATCTAAATTGTCTATATAGCCGTTTGCATAGTTGATTAATATTGGCTTCGCGATAAAATATAAGGAAACATGAAACTACAATACATATATATTTTTTATTTTGAAATACCTTCATGTCCCCAATAACCTTGTTTATTGTAAAGGTGTACTTAGATAGTGTGAACTACCTATGTTTAAAGTACACAGTCGTATCAATAACATGTCATTACATCAAGGCGACCCTATATAATAATGATTTACCGAACTAATTTTGTGAATATGTGCTGAGAGTAAAGTCTACTTTGATAAGTGGTCAATATTTGTGTTGAATTATCTCTTTACTCAAACGAAATGGATACCAGCTGACATTATTCGAAATGGATTTAATTGATATGGTGTTAGGCATTGACTTGGATTTAAGCGTTTATCACTAGAATTAAAGAAGGTTTTAAAGCTGTGTTATTAAATCAGAACTTCTGTCCGCTTTGGGTTCGACCAACCCCATGTCCGGACTCTCAATTTTAGTGTTATGTATTTTTTTTTTAAACAACGCGTAATAATAAAATGTAGATTTGTAATAGTCAGTGAGAAAAATAAAGTTTATATGAAATGTTTGTATTAATAGTTTAATGAATTAATTAAATAATTATAAATAAGAAAGATTAATATTTTATTTTATACATTCGTATTACAAAAATATCAAAGTATGATTCTAAAACTTAACAAATCTGTCTAAATTAATAATATTTCTTCTAATTTTATATTTTTGACGCATACAAAATGCTTCTGTATTGATGTACCTTTCATACGAAAAAAGTATAGATTTAATATTTACTCGGTTGAAGCTTTTTAATCAAGGTTCACACTTGTTGGTCATAACGTAATTACGATGTTATTGCTGGTGTATCTAGTTCTATCAATTTATTCGAAAATGTGAGCTATATTTACGACACGTTTTGTTATTAGATATCTATTTTGCAATAATACTAATTTGCCTATGGGTTTAAGTACATGTATGTATATAATCGGCCTAATTATGTCGACCTTGGGCTAAATACTGGTCTATTTAATGCATCATGTGGCTACAAATTGGACATATCTGTTCGCGCAATTGCTTGGTCAAACATCTACGTATTTTTCTCTTATCAATAATTACTACATAATGTATTTGAGATGAACCCAAATGTTTTAAATGCAACTCATAAATTTATAATAAACGTTTAACGACTGTGTTATTATTTGCTTTACAAGTTTATAATTGTTAAACTAAACGTATTTTGCAGGTTGCAACTTTAACTTGGTTTTAATACTATACTACTTCTATCGCACGTTTTAAGACTAAACATTGCCTTTGATGAATAATACTTAACACTAGCATTGTTTTGGATCACAGGCCTATATATTCGTAGGCATCGTATGCTGCAATAACCAGTTGTAAAAAACACATCGTTTGATAAAACCAATTTATGCCAATGTCTCTTGAACGTAAAGCTCTTATTTGTTTGGATTCAAAATAAATAACAAAGCCATTTTCGTACATTACAAGTGTTTCTTCTCGTAAATAAATCTGTTTCTTGCATTGAGGGTGCTAATGATAAGATTGTGATAACGAAATGAGAGTTTAATGGTGTTCGAGGGGTGGGGGTCGGTGCGTTTATTTATTGACGCACTCGGAAATTCCCAGTCAGCGTCGGGGCATACATATTGTTAATTTTTGTGTTAATGGCCTATAGTGCAAGATACTGGAGCGACCACTTCACATGACAAACCAGGTTCTTCAACGTGCATAGCGTATAGCACTGATTTTCGGAAGCAATTTACCAGGGAAAATCCATAAATTACTCTTTTTAGTAACAAACAGGTAATACATCTAATTCGCCTTTCTTGGGTTGGAGTTGTGTATCACCATGAGGCTAAGTCCTCTCACTTGTGTTTTAAATTTAATTAGTTTGATATACAACCGTTTATATGGTCTTTTAAAGCGGTCGGTTAATCTATTCACGATTTGCCTTGGATTCTTAGCCAACCTCAAAGTAACAGGTACTGAGGTATTAAACTGCGACTTAGTTAGTAATGTGGTTTGCGGTAGTTGTTTTCTTAAAGAAGAATATACCAAAGTCCTGATGTTTTCATGTTTACTAGCTCTTCGTGGTTTGCACCACAACCCCCGCTCTGACAGTTGGTATCTACCTGGCCGAAACATGTCACGTGATATAATGTGACATTTGTTTACAGCCGCGTATAGCATCGGGGAAGTGTCTGGTATCAGGATGAAATACGTGTGAAATAATGTGATCATTAGTATCGGGGCAATGCTGAATGTACAACAGGTTTGTAACAGCTTTATAAAAGAGCGATACTGGTGTTTCAAAGTTCACATAACTATGTCGGATCTACAGGGAAACACATACAAAGGACTTATCGTTATGATTTAAACTAAACCCTGAGTCTTTTTCTACACAGCAAATAAAATCCCAGATTTAAAATATTTATATTTATATGTATGTGTATGTATGTCTCAAGTATATATTGATTGTGTTTAAGAAAAAACACCTTTGAGTCTAGGTGCGTGTGGCAATGCGCGCCAATGAACGTAATAGAACGCATGTACTTTTCATTGATAGAAACGACTATGAATATTTGAAATAAGTATTCCGGCGTCATGTTAATTGCCTATGTAATTCATTGATGGTTTGCTCATAATTAAGCCCCGTCATATGTGCAAATCATCTATATTGCTGAACCATTACTGAACCACTGAAGACTATTGCAGATGTTAATTATATTTAACGCCGTTGCACCATGTTCATGTTCAGGTAGATGATTAAAGAGTAAGAATCTTAAGATTATTCGTTCATTGAAGGCTTTTGTGTATGCTATAGCGTTTGAGGATTACGAACTGGAAAAACTATAAACATAATATCATAAAGGAATAATTATGACTTTTGTAAATGAACCACCAGACCAGTTTATATTTATTCTTTTTTTTGTAACAAGGCTGAACAGTTTTTCATATTAAAGGGACATTTAAACATATGAAAAAATACTTTTCTTTATAATTTTAATGATATAGTATACAATTGTTTGAATAAAAGTATTGTTATTTGTTCTACATGGATGAACTGTTAAAACTAAACTCTAAAACAAATTCTGTTTAGTTTCATTATAGATATTAAGTGATTTCATTTTTAATTAACAACGCCATTTTCATTTCGTAATCCTTATTGTATGCATTCACATTCTTTTTGCGTTGTACATATGTTGGTATGCATCGACTTTATCATATTTTGTAAAAAAAACTGTTTATTGCTATTTAACCAATACGAATGTATAAAGGGCATTTCGTTTTCTGCATTAGGTTATAATTTATAATGAATAACTCCCGGAACGAGTGAATTAAGCGAAACACGATTTTTTGTACCTAATTTTGTTGTAATAATTTTAGAAAAGGTCTTTCTTTCATGGTATGAATATCACTTAAACTATTTTTATTTTAATTGAGTATAAAGTATTACTAAGAAAAAGTGTCATAATAGGAAAGCGAAGTATAACAACAAAATATTACCTGAAAAAGTTTGTGAGTTTGTATTATGTCTTTGTAATCATGCTTCCTAACATGACTAATTAGAAATTTAGATGTTATTATAAATATCTAAATATAATATTTATTTAACCTCCTCGTGTGCGATATCATATAATTAACTAGACAAATAGTGTGAGGTTTTATTTTGAACTTATCTAATAATGTATAACATTCATGTTAAATGTATACATACCATTATGAAGTAGGCTATACGTGTAATATTCCAATATTTATTTTGAATTATCTTCAACAGATAAAACATAATACGTACACACGAATTTTAAATCCAATAAAGTATTTAAATATCTGGTAGCAAGGCGTTATAACATTTTGTAATTGGATTGGTTGTTTTTTACAAATTTAATTTAAAACAAAATTCAGTTTGGAGTTATTATACCTAAGAAGATATTTCAAACAAGAACATATTTATTCCGGTGGTAATGTGGTATTAACAAGAATGGTATACTTTATCTTGTGGCGGACTCATTCAAAGATGAAAGTAAGAAGACGCCGTTTCTTATCAATAATTATTGCTACAGATAACTGCGAACTATAACAAAAAGAGTTTACCCATCTCAAACCTGATACCTCATGATAAATAAATGCGATATTTGTCTTGTTTAAACAAGTGCCGAATGGTCTAAAACATAAACGTGTATAACCGTTCATAAAAACGTTGCTCGCATGTTTAGGAACTAATTTGATTCTGTTAAAAGTTTTAATATTATAATGTTCAGAGATAATCCGTTTTGTTTGTTTTTTGCATATGGTACATGCCATTCATAACACATTCACCTATTTGTTAAAGGGAGGACTCTTTATTATCATTGTGTAGTCATATTTTTCTGGTCCTCAGGGATCATGGAGTGTACATGTATGTTGTTTTCATTTAAAAATGGAGTTCTGATCATGCGCTAAGGGGCGTCAGTGGTGTGGCATCGTTCATTACCACTGATGAACAACTTCAATAAAACCGAGGCTGCTGTTTTCTCGTGCAGGCTATGCTTCCTGAGGGCTTTCCCTGTCATCAGTAAGTTCCAATGTGTGTACATGTTTTCTTTACTAAGTTTATTGATCACGTTAAGTTTACAGTAGCAATGGAATGCGTTAAGTTACATACATTTAACGTTAACCTACGTGTATGCATGTTGATGTTAATTGCTAACCTTTTTGCGCTAATTGATCTAAATACAAACATCCTTAGTCATACTTCCCTGCCAACATTTGCTATTTACATTAATTCCTATTGGAATCACCGCCGCTTCAGCTTTACTTCATGTTTCTGCCCAAGTAGCATGCTAATGTCAGGTTTAGTGTATTGGTCGCTATTTGGTTTTGACACGTTCATTGGATTACACTTCTAAACTGATATTATTTGAAAAGAAAGCGCTCTACGCATATGCTGCAGGAAATGCAGCTCTGATTATTTGTCACAAAATTCAGAAATAATTTGGGAATTTCTGGAACATATTGTATTTTTTAAACATTTTGTGTGAGTGTAAGTGCTTTTTCGTAACATTATAAGTCGCCAATATTAGTAGGTGCTCTAATGTTCTGCACACACGATGACCTAGCATATTGCATTAAAAACTGTGTGTATCATATCTAAAAGGCATATACATATGTGGAGTGAAATTTGTTTGGAAATACAAACCTGTTCTCAAATTGTGATTATATCAGTGTTTATTTGAAAATATACGTATTTTTATTGGGTATTTTTATGTGATTTTGGTTACACATTTTGCTCTGAAGCATCGTATGTTAATTTTCATACGTATTGTATGACAACACACATATAATTGAAAGAGAAAATCAATCAACAACTCCTACGAGTTTAAATCTCCACGATAGAAATCTTAGTTGCGTTTGAATTTTCCTTAATTAAACTTACGTATTACGTACATGTAACTTGCAAAAGAACGAACCGTTAATATACCATGTGTGACATGGTATGTAGGATCATTCTGGTTTATGTAAATTGTGTTTCGGAAAAAAGTTAAATGTAGCATTTTAATTATTTGAATTACATTCGAATACACGGATTATATACTGCACTACAATGGCCGAAAAGCGTTCGAACCGCGAAGATCAAGGTCGAGGTTATATAGAACATCCTGGACCTACGTTGTCAATGAGAAAACCACTTAGACAGTTCAAGAAGTGCAAAAGTGCGACCTTCACCTTGGACGGAATGAGCTACAAAATAGGTGCGTAAGGTTAAATGTTTAGACTGTGTGGTCATATTTTCTGGTCCTCTGAGATGGTGGATTGTATGTTGTTTACATTTGACAGTAGAGTTCTGTTAGGGAGCGTCAATAATTAAGCATATTTCATTGCCGTTGATGATCAGTTTAAAAAAAAAACGGGGCTGCTATTTTCACAAGCATTCTATTCATTCTCGAAACGTTCACTTTTGACAGACTAATTAGTATAACTTAATAGAACGATGCACCTTTATGATGACGATTTTAATTGACAGTCACGTAAGCGATTAAACGCAAGTTTTGCGCCAATCACTCATTCTGTTTGTACATAAATGCAATTAACACCTAGACATACATGCCATTGTGTATTTTCAGTATTCGTTTTCATGAATGTCATGTTGGAGTTACAGAAATCGTTTCGGTTGATGCACTAGCACAATATGACATTTTTTCAATGTCGTATTTTCTAATATCTGGTGGAAACAAATACAATAATACGATGCATTGCCATGCTGCACATGTAGTGTTCCTGTTTTAGATGAAATTTGCTCAGTAACATTTGAAACTAGTCGATACGTTTTTACTAATGTGATGCACATTCATGTCATCGTTTATCATATGCTATACAAATTACTATTGGAAACTTTTCCTTCCTTGTTTCAATACATGTTTTTCCTATTACTATCCCAATACATCTGTACAAAAGGGCGAGATACATATCAAATACCTCACAAGCTCATTCGGTCGAATTAACAGTGTAATCACAATTACAAAAACAGACGAAGAGCTAGATGTGGAATCATTCATGAAACAAAATTGAATAACAGACGAAGGTCTATATGTGGGATCATTCATGACAACGAATTATGCATATACTTTTTAGATTTGAATAATCGTGTTTAGTTTAACCAATACATGTATTTATATAATTCAAGGTCGATATGTGGGATCATTTATGAAAAAGAAATATGCATATACTTTTTTAATTCTCCCTTCTAATTATATGGAATTCAACCTGCAATACTGTATCAGTGTTGAGGCTGTCTTGAACGAGCAGGACAAACTGGTTGGGCAATATCTAGCAAAGCCATTAATATAGTATTAGAAATGTGTATGTTAATTTTTCAGTAGCATTATATGAATAACTTTAAGACAAATAAATATTGCAAAAAACAGTAGGAATAATTTAGTTAATGAGACGAAAATGAGAGAAAAGAAAAAGATTGAAAGACGATTATACAATAACACTCCAGTTACACAGGTGCGAAGTTAAACATATGCTACGATTATATAATTATTGAACGTAGAGTTTTGTACACACTCGGCGATGCACGAAGCCTGCCGGAAGGCCATGGAATACATGTACTGCAAGCGTTTCCGATTTATGATGAACGGCATGCCCTAAAAACCAAACGAAGGAAACGTACGCCATATTTTAGTATGTGTATCATTACAATTACATACACATACATAACCGGTTTAATACATTTATGCAAAGTTGATATTGAATGCTTCCTATAAACAGATATGACATTTACACGTTATATAGTTCAGTCACTACGAAAATAACAAACCAATTTAATTGTACATTACGGAGCTATATGATTAAAATGCTCATTAAATGCGATTCCATGTGTCAGAATGATTAACTGATACCATTGGTTAATGAACATTTAAATCACATGTTATGTAATCCAGTTCTCGCGCAAACGAATTTATTTGATTGTGTTGTGTTCTTTTGAATTCAAGGCAAAGTTGTAATTCGAATTCGAATTGAAACATTACGTATGACAAAATGTAGTAGTTTAGAAAACAATACATGTGATATAATTCGTCTAGATAGTTTTGTGCAACTGACATGCTAAGAAATAAAACGTGTAATAATACGGACAATAATACTGCTTAAACATATTTTTCTTATTTGTTCACGGTGAAAATATGTTTTGTCGGCGATTAAGTAAAAAGCAATCTTCAGAAAGCCCAAAACAAATGAAAGGGTTGCTGTCGTTTTCTGGTTATGATCGGGTTACACGTATTCATAGTTACCGTACATGTATAAACTTCACATATATAATTGTATTGAGGGTACTAATGATAAAATTGTGATAACGAAATGAGAGTTTAATGGTGTTTGAGAGGTGGGGTCGGTGCGTTTTTTTATTGACGCACTCGGAAATTCCCATTCAGCGTCAGGGCAAAGCTATATTACAGATTAAGTTTGTATGACCTATAGTGCAAGATACTGGAGCGACCACTTTATTTGACAAACCATGTTCTGTAGCATATAGTGTATAACCCTGATTTACCGATTTTCGGAAGGATATTTCCTGAGAAAAATCCAGATAATAACTCCGTTTAGTAAATTTAAGTGGGTCAGCGATTGATCTAACTCGCAATCCCTTGGTCGGAGTCCAGTGTTTTACCATAAGGCATGTGACGTGATCGGACATGGGCCTTAGTTAAGTTTGATTATGTGTAAGAATTACGGCCTTTGATAAGATCGTATTATAGCGGTCGGTTAACCTATTCACGATTTGCCTTGGATTCTTAGCCGACCACAATGTAACAGGTACCGAGGTATTAAACTCCACTTTGTTAGTAATGTGGTTTGTTTACAGCCGCGTATGACATCGGGGATGTGTCCGGTATCAGGTTGAAATACATATGATCTGTAGTATTGGAGTCAATGCTGAATATACAACAGGTTTGTAACAGCTTTGTAAAACAGCGATAATGGATTTTTAAAGTAACCATAACTATGTCGGATCTACAGGCATACACACACACAGAACTAAGCGTTATGATGTGAAACAAATGAAATGAAAGTCTGTTTGTACACAGCAAATAAAATCCCAGATTTAAACTATTTTTTGTATTTGTATGTATATCGCAAGACATAGTATACAATTACAATTGACATGACGTGAATGCTACTACATCTACGCCGTCCGACAAGTTTCGATTTTGTTTAAATAACTATTTGTGTCTAGGTGCACGTGACAATGCTTGCCTATGTACTTAGTATTAAACATGTACTTTTCTTTGATAAAACGAATATTTGGAATAGGTAATCAGGCGTCATGTTAATTACCTATGTAATTCGATGATGGCTTTTTCATAATTAAAGCTCCTATCCCAGCATTGGTGGATTTTAATTTCCAAAATTAAAACAAATTAAAAAACAGCAGTATTTCACAGATAATCATTATCAACAGAATATTTCTTTCAATTTCATTGAAATTCCTCGTTGTCGTTAGGAAAATGTGAAACAAATACGCTCTGGTCCTGGAAGGATTTCCCGGCTTATAAATATAACGGAATTCCCTTCGCCGCGCTCTTTGCAAGAGCAAAAATAACGCCGCACGTTTAAAGGTTATTCTAATTTTAGAACAATGTTTAAAATAAATAGCGTTTGAAACGGTTTATATTTATTGCAAAATAAATGTGCTATTGCAATTCTATACTGACACGTTTTGAGTAAGAAACGTAATAATAATCTAGTTTACTGTAACTTGATATACATGTCATGATGACATTTTATTTTAAAATGTTCATTTCAAACAAGGCTTGAATAGGAGCTTTAAGCCCTGTCATATGTGCAACTTACCTATATTGCTTATCCATTACTGCACCACTGATGACTATTACAGATGCTAATTGCATTTAACGCCGTTGCACCATTTTCATGTTCAAGTAGATGTTTATCTAGTTAGAATCTTTTAGATTACTTGTTAACAGACGGCGTCTATGTATGCTTAATCGAACTGTAAATATCACATATAAACATATGAACATTTAATGCCCTTCACGGTTTTAAATGACAAGGTATAAAAACTTTGGAATAAAAGTGTTGTTGTGTTTTATTCTACACGGATGTAATGTTAACATAAAATCTAAAACAAATTATGTGCTTGTTATTTCAATTACAAATAATTAAATGAACAACGCCGTTCACAGTTCGAAACCCTTTATGTATGCGTTTTCTTTGCTTTATACATTTGTTTGTATCCATCGACTTTATCATATTTTGTGATATAGACTGTTGCTATTTTATCAATACAAATGTATAAAAGGGATTTTCGTTTTCTGCATAACGTTATATAATGACTAACTCCCGGAACGAGTAAATCAAACGAACTACGACTTTTTCGTACCTAATTTTGTTGTAATATAAGAAAAAGGTGTTTCTTTCAAGATATAAATATCCCTAACATTAGTTTTTTAGTTTTTTTTTAGTGTTTTTTTTTAAATATTACGTATTTTTATTTTGCATTTCATCTGCTTGCAAATAACAATAGATACAACAGATTTGTGATTTTTGATTACACATTTGATTAAATGGAAACTCAATAAACAAAATCCTACAAGTTTTAGTCTGCACGATAGGAATCTTTTATATTTTCGTTTGAATTTTCCAGTATTGAACTATACGTAATATCCAAAGGAACGAACCGTTGATTGGCCATGTATGACGAGGTATGAAGGTTCATGTTGGATTTATGTAAAATTGTGTTTCGGGAAAAAATTAAATGTAGCATTTGAATTTATTTAATTACATACAAATACACGGATTATACTGCACTACAATGGCCGAAAAGCGATCTAACCGCGGCGATCAAGGTCCTATAGAACACCCTGGACCTACGATGTCAAGGAGACAACCACTTAAGCAGTTTAAGAAGTGCAAAAGTGCGACCTTCACTTTAAACGGGATGAGCTACAAAATAGGTGCGTTTGGGTGACCTTGAACTTATTTTTGGCTTCTATAAACTTAGTAGAGCGATAAACATTTTCAAACATGCTTGCGTTATTTTGTAGTGTTATTAATTCTTATAGCTTTATAGAACGATTCACATTCATGATGATTTCATGAGATTATTAAAAGTTCATTCTCGTTTCGGTTGATGCACTAGCACATTTTGACCTATTTATGTTAAACGTCGCAAATTTCTATAATATGGTGCAAACAAATACAATAATACGAATCTTTGTCATACTGTACTGCTCCAGGTGTGTATAAAACTAGCACAGTAACATCAAAAACTAGTCAATTCATATTTACCTATGCAATACGCATTCATGCCATCTTTTATCATATGTTTTACACTTTACTATTGGAACACTTTTTCCACCTGAATTCATGTTTTGTCTATTACTATTCCAATACACCTGTACAAAAGGACGAGATACAGGTCAAATACCTCGCAAGCTCATTCGGTCGAATTAACAGTGTAATTACAATTACAAAAACAGACGAAGATCTAGATGTAGAATAATTCATGAAATACATTCTACATACACTTTATAAACTTGAATAACAGACGCTGTTCTAGATGTGGAATCATTTCATAAAACAAATTCTACATACACTTCATATACTTTAATAACATAATTATGCAGGTCCAAAATTATGTACAATCATTTATAAAACAAATTCTACATACTTTTTATAAACTTGAATAACAGTGTTTATTTAACGCATATTCATTAATTAAATTAACAATCGAAACACACTATACACATATAGTATATGATCAAGATTTAACTGTCATATGCGACAAATGTAGAAGACAAAGTATATCTTAAGAATTAAGATGAAAGCTTATGATTGCCAATACGTAGCAAAAGGTTATAAAATATTATTTGAAATGCGTATGGTAATTTGTCAGTTGCATATATGAATAACTTTGAGACATATACTTATTGTATAAGAGAAAAAACAACAACAGAAAGAATAGTTCAGTTTATGAATGAACATGAAGGAGAGAGAAAAGAAAGACTGAAAAACGGCGCATAAGCGCAGTTAAACACTTCAATATTTATAAATAATGGTTCTTATATAGGGAGTTATCCTTTAAATGGTATATAGTAACATGTTATATAGTTCAATCGCTACGAAAGTCAATTCCAATGTACTCTTAGCCACCATATGATTAATTGGGTCGTGAAATGTGATTTCTCGCGTCAGATTAATTAAATGATACCATTGCTTGATGAACATTTAAATAGCATGTTATGTTACTTAATTCTAGCGCATACGAGGTTTTTTTTGCTGTGCGCTTTCAATTTCAAGGCTACGCTTTAATTTGAATTCGATTTAAAAGTTTACGTATGACAAATTGTAGTAGTTTAGGAAACAATACCTGTAATATAATTCTTCTAGATGGTTTCTGTACCATTATACGGCAGTGTGATATATATAAAGGATACACTAACATATCGTACATCAAATTAAACTTAACTGATGGAAGGAAAAGACCCCAGGAAGAACAGCCTGCACAGGAAGAAGCAGCCTCTGTTTTATAAAAGCTGTTCATCAGTGGTAGTGAAACTTGCCACCCACTGACGCCCCCTAGCGCATAAGCGGAACTCCTTTTTCAAATATAAACATACAATTCATAATCCCTGAGAACCAGAAATATAAAACTATACAATCAGATATTTGACTTGTCTTAGGCCTAAGAAATAATACTTTTGTTTCGGGTAACAATTTTTTTACCATGACAATATTTTTTCGGTTCATGGTTAAACACACTTCAGAAAGCCCAAAACAAATGGAAGGTTCGCTGTTGTTTTCTAGACATGGACGGGCTACATGAAACATAAGTAAAACCAAATCGATTGTATTTGTGTAAAAACGTTGATATTTGCTGACCAGGGACTAGGTTCATGTATTGCAACACGTGGTAAATTTCCATGTTCATCTCGTATCAGCACCATGTTGAATATATTAATGCATACATGTAACATTGTATAAGACAAACATTATAAGAATAATTATGTTTTGTGTTATAGAGGGCCGCTTAACCTAAGTTTGCTTACAATATCAAATAATATTCCGTAGTTAAAAACAACATACCAACTTTTAGCTGATATGTTCTTTCTAGTTATGATATGGCATACATAAGAAAATGCCATATTACCGACATGACGCGTGTATATTAAAGCAATGACTATAATGTTCTTACAAGAAGCCATATTATGAAATCATTTTATTTACAAGGAGTACTCTTGTCAAGATAAGAATATGTTTTGAATGTAAATAATCATTTTATAATTACATATTGAGATATGTTTATATGCTAGTTATAGTTATTTTATCTAAAAGTTATTATGTTTTATTCTGACGAGAAAAACACTTGAATAAAAACAAAACAAAAAAGGGTATCTTGATTTATTCATTTGGTGGCGTTTTGTAATTTTACTACACACACACACGCAAAGGCCTATTATCATGTAAATTTGATCTGAAGGACGACACAAAGTTATTGCAACGTTTCACATGCAATAAGGGCATTTCTGCATTATTTTTGGAGATGCATTTTCAAATGAGATCAAAACGGGAGGCCAAAGGCAAACACAATATAACCTCTGACGTAGATTATTCTATTTGAACTTAATTTAGGATTGCAGCATGCTCACATAGAAATTCGCACAACTCATCGCCCAAGTTAATTACACTTTGCTATTGAAACTAATGAGTTTTCTTGCATTATAAACGTAACGTAACGGGAAAAATTATATGGCCACAAAGTTAATTATATTTGTATGAATTGATGTGTTTTTGTTGCCTATATTCTGTATGTATTCATGGTATAAACTTTACATACATATATAATATTTTATCCCGTGGCATGTCCTTGAAATGAAGATTCTCACTTTTTTCTAAATCTATAAAAGGGTTTATTATGTGCTTATTCTATATGACATAAACAGGTGACTTCTAAAAGCCGTGGCCCTAGGAATACTCGTTATCATGTCGCGACACTAGACATCACCGAATCAACAAAATTAAGATTAAGACATGTACCGTGTTGTGTTTATACTAGTTTTCAAATACAATTATGTTTTTATTAATGCATGATATCGGTATACAGTATTACTAAATTCTGAGAACCAGTTTCTGCTTCCGTTCTGTTCGGATTCGTTGTTTTGGCCATGCCCTGCTTTACGAGGTCAAAATGCATAAATGTGTTATATGTTTTGTTTAAGGTTAGTGATGTTTTAAATAAGGTTATGATAGGATAAGATCTAATGATTTCTGCTGAAAAATCGACTCGAGGTCGACTTGTTTGCCCTGAATACCGTGCAAAACCGTAAGAAAGATCCTTCAAGCTATGCTGTTCTGATGCGTACTACTCACTTAAGCATATTTCTGCGATAAATGTCTTTTAACCAGTCTAACACACAGGTTGCATTGATGGTACTTTAAGTCTGCGATAACGACATGAGAGGTTAATGGCGTTTCAACTTAAATGATATAGAAATCTACTGTAAAATCATTTAATTTCGTGGGCACTAAATTTCGTGGTTTGACGACGATAGACATTTTCGTGGACACTTGTATTCGTGGATTTAAAATTATATTAGACAATACTTACTAAAGGAAAAAAATATTTCGTTGCGATAAGAAATTCGTGGATTATCCACTAAATATACAAAATTTAATGTCCAACGAATAGAACTGATTTCCCCGAAATCGATCGTATGGAATTCATACCCCGTGTTGTGTTTACTGGTACAAATGTTTAGTTGTGCATTTTACCGTTTTAATCATTTTTACGTGATTTTTAAACTCCATATTCTCATGCAAAATCAATGACAAAGTTATTCATGCAAGTCATGTATTCTTTGGACATTATCGGAGTTATTTCTAGAAACTCCTTTTCAAGCAATACAGATCTTTAACTCGGTCAAATGAACAGGTTTCGTGCAGTAATGAGGCTTATTTTATCTGATAAAGAAATGAGCTTTTAATGGCATTTTAAATTGACTTAAGATTGTAGAGCCGGTTGCATTCGACACTGGTTGTTGTGTTTAATGCTTAGAACATTAAATTTATACTTGTATCTTGGTTTGAATGGTTTAATAAAACATTGAGGCATAGGTTTAAAGAATGCTTAATTTTGAATGTAGACGAAGTTATCAATTGTCATAAAGAAAAAAATTGAACGAATAAATTAACAAATAATTTAATTAATTAATTAATTAAATAATAAATTATAGCTGTATAAAATGGTGAAAAGTAATGCGTGTAATTCTTATATTATTATACAATGCCCAATAAATTATAAATGAGTAGGAACTTAAATACCTATTTACCGTTTTGCATACATTTTTAAGTTTTGAACTTTACAATTATTCCTACAAAGAAGCAATCACATTGTATTGTATTGCCACATTTACCTTTCGTCCAGCACATGAAGAGTTCCGCAAAACTTTAATATCCTGCCCTTTCTGTATTTTTCTTTTGTTCGTGTGTTATGTTTTATCGGAAACAGAAAGTACGCTTTCTTTTGAATTAACTATGCCGGAATGGCACATGGCGTTCATAACCCTAATCTAATGGATTAAAATTGACCATGTACTGTTATAAATGATCATAATGATATAAGTGAGTGTCAGTCATACTAAGAATGTGTATGCCCTCAGTCGACCCTTTGGTTGACTGACAATAACGGTGACCACAAACATTATTGTCATCTGTTTCTTTGTCAACACCTTGATTGTGGTACACAATGTGAAGGTCAACCTTTTTTAGCCTTTCAATCGCATATAATGTGATTGAAAGCTAGCACATACATGTACACATTCCGTTTGCATTTTTGTGCACTTTTTACTTCAAAGTAAAAAGAAGAAAAAAACACTTCTCTTTATATCTTATAGGCCACATTCTCATTTGGGTGAATAAACTTTAATCCACTTAACATTGAACGGATATTGTACCTTTTTATTGTATTAAAGAGACCACATTCACATTTGGACGACATAAGTTTTAATCTATTAGATATTAAATGAACATTTTACCTTTATAAAGGATTAGGTTTAACCGGAAATGCCCACTGAGAGGTCACTTACAACCCACAAATATAATCATTTGAATATCCGGTACATTGTTTGTGTAGGTATTATGAAAACTTATTGTTTCAATGCCACTAGTTGTTGGACAGGAAACCATAAGATATGAACTTGTCCGCTGAGCACAGAAACAATAAAATTAGTCATCTATACAAGGAAACGTGCGTTTTTGTTTACTCAAGGGATTAACGTGTCATAATTGACATTATATTTAAATTCAGGACTTTCGATTGGAAAAGTTTTATTGGCATTGTATTTCAACTGTTGTATTTGATAGTTGCATCTATGAAAACACTGGCAATTTTTCAACGGACCGTAGTGTGATGATTATAATATTAATGTTTGTGTCATGTGTTATTATAAGACTAAAGAATGACTGAAGAAAAGCATCTACGTTGAGATTGTTTTTGTGACATATAATTGCTTTTATATTGTTGGGGACTTATTTGTTTTAAAAATGAGAGAAGTATAGTGCTAAGACGGACTAAAACGATTAGCATAAATTGGGAGTCATACTTTTTTAATTAAACATTAAATACAACTTAAAAGCAATCATTATATACATGTAGTTGTGATTTGATTTTAAAAAGTTATAAAGTTCTCATTTTAAGACATTAAAACAAGTTAATAGTTTCCGTATTACCTCATATACTACATAACAATGCCGCAAAGATTGCGAAAAGGTGTCCAAGAACGAACCGTAGAACATGCAAACACAAGTGTTCCAAAGTTACCACCCCTGAACCAATTGCGTCGAAGGAGTGCCGCAATCAACGTAGATGGACTAAGATTCAAAATAGGTTTGTGAAGACTATTGTCGTTTGTATATGAACCTTGTTACACAAAACAACTATTGCTATATGTACATTAGTAATAAAACTGCATTCTTTTTGACAAAACAATGTTATTTAAATGCTTGTGTTATTGATTTTGACGTCGTGCGCCGGGTATACGTTACCATGATTTTATGTATGCAAATATGACACTGACGATACAAGAATACACGTACATTAAACTAATCATCTTCAATATATGAAAGAAACTTTCTTTTTGTATTATTTGTATAAAACTTTAGGGAACATATCAATTATTGTCCACATTATTTTGGATCATCTCTCGTATATGTTTTCAAAAACATTAAATTTAAGTGCGAACTTATAATTAATTGTTTAAATCGAATGCATGATGCATGCTTAGGGTTGTGAACGTCAGGCTGGCTACATTTTAAAACTGAATGGATAAAGTATTGATAATATAAATATATCACATGATTACATGTACGTAATCAATTTATTGGGTAAGTTGTGACATTATAAATACGCAACATGTAACATCTTCAACTGGTGTTATCTTTGAACAACATCAATATGACATTTGTGGAAGTTAAGGCAGTGGTTGGTCGATACACTCGTTTTTTCTCTCCGTTTTATACCTACATTTATTATTACCATTTGCATTCAAGTAATACCACAGAAAACACATTACAACGATTTAACGCCCTCTTGTTTAAGAGGCAGTTTCATAAAATGCCAAATAACGATGGCATTTATTGCACCAGGAAAACACGTTAGAGAATAGTAAAATGTACATTTTATGCAAGGTGCCCTTTAAATATTGCTACATTTAACTGGATAGTATATGTGCGTGTGTCTGTATTATTCGGGTTGATTTGATCTGTTAAATATCTACACTGTTTCAAAACATTATTTGCTAATTACACCATATTTCACAACTGTAATTCAAGTTACATAATGCTTTTTTGGTTTAATAGATGTCGAATGGAATTCATAGGCGAATTGGTGATTGGCTTCGTGGGGTTGTTTGCAGTCTTTGTTAACACAATTTCCCCAGACTTTGTAAGAGGCAAGGCATCATTTTATTGATGTAATAAAGACATGTCCGCGCAGTGTGTGGCAATCACAAATATCAAAGTTCTACCATACTACCCATGATATTATATTTGCATTCAAATAATACCATAGGAAACTCAAACTGGTGAGTGGCGGTACTCTAGGTTTGCAGAAATCTATTACACTTCTAAGGTACAGTAGCATTCATCTTACGAAGAAAGGTATATACGCACATTATGAATGCAAAGCACAACAAACTCAGACAAAATAGATAACAGTATGTGAGTCAGTATTTAAATGTTACCTTATGGAATTGCGCGCAAAAAGAGGTCTTGGCCATCTCATCAATTTTAATTATTTGTATTCTATATTTAAATTGTTTTATAATACACTGTGGTACATTAAATGACCCATTCTAACTTGTGTAGACTTATTTTGTATTCAGTCCAGTATTATATTTTTATAATTAATGTTGCATCTTTTTGGCACTTAGTGTAGCCAGGACATACAACTCCTTTAAAGCCCCATACATCAGCTAAAAAGAGCTGCGGTTCTCAATCCAGGGATCATAAATTGAACCTTCGGCCTTTCCCAATCTTGTAATCAAGTTGTTGTTTAATGAACTACTACCTCTGGCATAATATACTATTTCAGTTACCGGAAGGAGTACGTGCATTGGGTTCTGGTTACCCTGTATGGGTTATGGTTGTTCATCTGTCCCAGAGAAGTGTGAGAAGATTTAATATCCACGGTTTTACACTCGAGCCCTTATCGGCGTTGAAATTGATGCAAACAAACACACAATCAAAAAACCAAACAAACAAACAAACAAAAATAACAACAAACTAAACACATCGCACCTTTAGTCCTTGTCGTATGGGCAACATTTACCTATTGCATCATTGTTAAAAATGTACTTTCTTAGGTCGGTTGGAATACTAAACTGTTTTGTGGGTTAAATGTGTACAACAACGTTGTTTTGCTCGAACAATAACGAGACGACAATCCCATAACCTAAAGTAAATGATATTAAGACGGACTTTCCTGTTGTACTTTGGACAGAATACCACAATTACCTTACTTGAAAACGTGTGCTAATTTTGTTGTTTGATACCATTAACAGAAAAGCAAAGTCATGTTAACAAGACCAGGTTAATATTTATGGTTCAGGGCACTTAATGTTTTGTGTTTAAAAGCCTAGTTTACAATACAAAGGTCGCAAAGTTATATTACTTTAACTGAGTATAAAATTGAAGTCGATATCACGATACATCTGGATATAGTTTCACAGTTCAGTATTTATATTGACAGATTTTAAACTGGTATTAACCTTCCCAATGATGAAGTGCACGGCACAAATACCTAATACATACAATTTGAATGATACATGTCATATGTCAATTTGTTGACAAAATGATGCTTCAATATGCAACATATTTAAAACGTAATATGTAGTTATATTAATGCATGTTCACCGTCTCCATCGAGATGTTTTATGTTCCTAGAAATTACATTACCAGCTGTAAGCCGATATTGTCTTGCCCAATAAAGACAAGGACTACATTTATTTGTTTCCGTCACTATATGGAATGACAATCATCGGAAATAGTTGGTTGTTTTAATGGAACCAAGCATCTGTTTGTAATTACATAAACATTGACGCTTTAAAGCGCTCTTTTATAGGTTTGTATTTTAATACAAATGTAACGTTTCTGTGTTTGAAAATTGCCACATGGAAAAATTAAGGTACCAGATGTTGGGCAAATAAGCATTGTTTATACAGATAAAACGTTTGAAATTAAAGCAGATATTTTGTTGACCCCACACAAAGACAAAATAACTTTATTTGATTATGCCTCTATATAAAACGGCATTCAATGAAAATAGTAAGGTCTGTATTACGAAAGATTGCATCTCTTTGCAATAGCACATTTTATGTTGCTATAACCTGTTTATTTAGAAAGAGGTTGTGTGTCTTGGTCCTACTGTAAGAAAGCCTGTTTGTGTGTACTCTTTTGTAATATGGTTTAGTTTTTCATGCACGAGACAATTCATTTGAATGACTGTACGTCTTTATACGTAATAAGGTATCAGAAAAAACACAAAACAATCTCAGTCAATTGTTTGCCTTTAACCTGTTTACGTTTCAGAAATCGCTTTTTCACGATAACTATCATATAAGGACATAATAAACACTCAATACTTTTTTAAGATACCATATATTTGTTAACGCAGAGATTGTAAATGTTTTTCATAATTCTTGGCGTAAAATTGTAGTGTAAATACCGTAACGCGATTCACCTTTTATAACTTGTGAATGTAAATGGCATATTCCTGTATAAGCTACTGAATGATTATGTATTATATTTTCATATAATATTATCATAACGTTGCACCCATATTTTCTATTTTAATTTGCATTTAACCTATCGAAGTGCATCTGTATTTTCATACAGCAAATTATTATTCTCGAGCACGCAAAACGCTATTTAGTATGTGGATGATTCGAATGACGCAAATGCACAATTCTGCTGCACTTTTTGTCACGTAAGGCAAAGTATGCAATCTGACTTTTGTGTGTGTTTACCTTAATTGTAAGAAACAGAATGTTGCCTTAATGATTTATTTAAATGTTGTTGGGGTTTTCAATTTTAAGACAATGTTAAAAACACAAAAATCTAATTTTTTAATTCATCTCCAGTGTTTTTGTTTTATAATCGGAAATGATGAATATTCTTTAAATAAAATAGTTATGTTTTATCTCTTAAATTTACATGAATTTTATGGCGTCGTATGTTTAATGTTTAAAACTAAAAATCGTTAATTTACCCAACATAAAACATATTTTTTATGTTTTTTTTATGTAGAAAATAAAAGTCACAGCGCTTTTTATTTGTAATCTCAACGCAGATGCATATACAGTATTTTCGATGAAGACTTGTTTTTTTCGCAATAAGGTTCCTAGAATTTGTTTCATCAATAGTAAGCCGATAGTTTGTTACCACTATAAAACAAGGAATCTAATTTGTGTGCTTCCGTCTGCGTATAAACAACCGGAGATTGTCTTAATGGAAGCATGTTTTAGTTTGTTATGACACACTTGCTGATGCTAGATTGACATTAAGGTACTTGTTTTTATATTAAATATGTAGATAACTTGTATATGTAATGTATTGAAACATTGTGTGACGATGTATATTTGGCACAAGCTGAAAACGCCTTGGGTCACTACATCTTGTCAATGAAAAATACATTGTAAAAGTATAATATTGACTAATTTCCTTGCCCAGTTCATTACCTTTTATGCCGGAGAAGCATTAACACAAAAATGTTGTTTACACTGTGAATAAATATTTCTATTTAAAATACTTAATCATATTTCCAATGCAACTGTTTTATGTGTAAATGAAAAGTTTGATCATTCGCTTTACCCAGTGTACTACTTATACATGTATTGAACGTGTTATGCAATGAAACCATTAGCCCAAATTAGTTGGCTTACGCAGTGAATATGTGTTAATGAACGCCATTGACACTGTCATGTATGTCTCAACCAGAAAGGGCATAACTGTTTATCTAACCCTCCATCATTTCTGGGACTATGGGAATATAAGTTGAAAACTACGTTATGAATATACTTGTATGAGCAGATGAACAAAACAAATTACAATTGTTACGAAGCCATCTTTAAAATTTCATTTATTATATGTACTCTTTAACAATCATCGAACGATTAAAAGATATGGACAATGATGTGTTATATATAAACTCTTTTTGAGACGACAATTATATCAAAATGGCTGAATGTTCGAAGA
>Ga0224511_10000289_pt1 | contig 21832 bp, 11 predicted proteins | sample SF_May12_sed_USG_2_FD_169988 | JGI IMG/M metagenome (GOLD analysis project Ga0224511, IMG submission 169988) | Sediment microbial communities from San Francisco Bay, California, United States - SF_May12_sed_USGS_8_1 | ecosystem: Environmental > Aquatic > Marine > Sediment | place: USA...
AATTAAAGAGAAATAATATTACACCTTATTACATCCCTTCAATATAAATAAAATGAAAATTTTCAATCTTGTTTATAAAATAAAAAAGGCAAAATCTGAGAAAAGCAGTGCAGTGGATCGTCTTAAAATGGCATATATTTAAATAAAAAATGTTTTTCAAACCTTTACATAGCAGCAGATATGTGAATCCATTGCACTCCTATTACCTTAATCAAAATAAGTAACAGGATGGCAAAGCCAAAGTGTCACATGCATAAATGTGATGATTTCGACCCTAGGTGCAAGTGCTGTTGCAGTTACTTGTGGTATATCAAACTAATGTGTCATTAATTAACCACCATCCTCAGTAATGGAACATTATTAGCGATTAATCTCTTAAAGATACTCAATAATGCTGATGCAATCAGCAAAGACAATTTGTAAGATCTTTCTCTGCAGTAGAGTAATAACTCTGTTTTCTCTTTTTATAATGGTGTGGGCCAGCTCTGTTTTCTCTTCGTAAGGGTTGGTTCCTCTTAGTTGTTGCTGGTAGGACGATAAGGAGCTGAATGCCTCAGCAGGGCGTTGTAATAATAATTAACAAAAACGAGTTTATTTACAATACACACATTTTGTGTCCTGTGAAGATGTGCATTTTCACTGCTAGAACAAAAAGGTTAAAATACGTTATGCGTGTATCTTTTGACCAGAATTGTTTACATCAACCATACTTAAGCAGTGATTCCTACTACCGTTAACATGACACACTGACAAATATAGTATATATTGTACATGTATGCATTTTAAAAGATTACGGAATAAAACGACCTATTACGTTGAAACAGATTTATAGCTTGACTTAAATGTTCAGTTTTCTCGGTCGCTGATGAATAACATTCCAGACTGTGGTGCGAGAGGTCCTGGGTTCAATTTCGGTTTCAAATCTGGTTCTGGAAATGCTATTTTATGTTTGCTATTTTATGTTTGCTATTTTTGTTGTGTATTTTGTGTGTTTTTGGTCCAAACAGACAACAATAGTACTTACATAATATGTTGCAATTTGTTTTGCAGTGCTAATTCATTTAGTGTAATTGCAATACTGCAAAATGTGTGACCGACTACATGTAAAGGTGTATCACAATACAGACCTAGGATCTTTAAAGTATCGATTTGTTGCGCAACGTTTGTAGCAACATACACAACAGTGGGAAAGCGGTGGAAACAAGCCATCAGACAATCGAACCTCTTTCTCAAATACAATGTGTTAGGGAGTGTATCTAAGAGCCATAACAAGCTCTAACGTTTCAACAGTGTACACAGGAAATAATAAGCCGTAACTAATCGAAACTTCAATAAGTCGAAATAGCAACGCTCGCAACACTGGTGTTAGATTTGGGACATTTTCCTTTTAATATTTTAATATGATTTTGTTTCGTAGGTCAAAAAGATCGTCTTATACAAGTAATAAAAGGCACCGCTCACTCAAGTTTGACCAAACTTAACAGGACTGATTATTACCAACTTAAAGCAAGGTTATCGGTTCTATAGGGCTCCATATTTTTTTGTATTCACATTGTAGGTCTTTTTAATACCAGGTTGTCTGTCTCCCAATCAATAGCTAATGCTTTGGAAATTGTAAAAACAGCTGGAAGCCATTTTTACATTTTTAAAAATCCATTTAAGCGTCTGTTGCCGGAACTTGAAATGTTTACCGTGGCGAATAAGCTTTTTCCCACCTATGTTGTCTTTACGGTTTTAATAATAACCGCTTCGATCAAAGTAACATCAGCTAGATGGAAGTTTTAAATGTCAGTCTGTTTCCGGAGTTTTTAAATCTAATCGTTTACACTGGAGAACAACTGTATCCCGCCTTTTGAATATTGAATTTGCTCTTCGTGTACTTCCTTAAAATGTTCAGCTCTCTGAAAGAGCCATACCCTACGTAAACAAAACTTTCAGAATAAGCATGGGAACTTTGTTAAAACGGATTTCACGAAATGGGTTTAAAGATGTATCATTGCAATTAAGTTTTAAGTGTTTACCTATGTAAAAAGGTTCTCGGATATGAAACCGTGGAGAGTATGATTTGCGGCAGTCGACATTTATCAAGAAAGAACTTTAGATTATTCCCAGCTATCAAACCAAACACCACAATGACTTTTTCTCTTAAATATTTTGTAGGAATTTCATGCATCGGACTTATGAATTTTGCTCTATGTATGGCAACAATTCAAACTGTGCAAACAAAGTTTACAGAGGGAAAGAAACTGTCGACAAGCTATACAACGTTGCAGAGGATTTCGAAAGTTAAGTGCGTGGAAATATGCAGCAAAGAAAAACAGACTGGCGGCTGCACTCTGGCAGGTTATAACAAGGCTACGCGGACTTGTTATCTGAGCGTCGATGGCCCGCAGGATGTCTTGGATACCACGGACGAGATGTTTGGCGTCTTCTTCTATGAACCGGACCAAGCTGGTATATTTTATTTTAAATGTTAAGATATGATCACAAATACTGCCGCCGTAACGGTTTTAACAATTTGCAAAACGCCGGTGAATTTAGGAATCGACTTGACGCCGGGCGAGTTTTTTGCGTGGTTACAAAGCGTACTGGCACTGGTTGGCGTCTGTATTGGAAACGTCGGCTGATGCCCAGTTGGGTGCCATACGGCGCCCGGTCGTTGTTTTTGTTAGCCGGCCGGTGCCCAGTACAGGCGTCTATATACATCTAGGAATAAACCGTGACAATGATTTATCGTGTAAATCAAACATGTATAACGCAAGCGTGTTAAACTGCGTTGATTAAATAAGGCCCCTATTCCACGTCTCCGGATAAGTATCAGCATCCGCATTGCGTATGCGGATAAAAAATGGAACAAGTTAAATAACGTTGGGGCTATTCGTGTCGTCTTTATCAGTATCCGGATAAATTTCGTCCGTAAAGGCGTCCGTATATAATCGCTCAGTGTGCCATTTTATCCGGATGCGGATGAGATTCTCACGACATTTAGCAAAATCAGGATACAACAAGATATTAACTATCTGCAATATAAGCAAAATGTAGGTACATCCCAATATAATAAAAATATTCTACATTATTTAGTTTTTTTGTGTTGAATTAGCGAAATCGCAATTATTTTCTCATTATATATCAAATCCATAGTCGGCCACTTATACATCGTATTCTTGCAATGAGACGTATATATAATAAAAAGTTTACAGTCACCACCTTTTAGATAAAATATGTTGAATTTTCTTGTGAATGATAACATTAGATAGGCACTGGCATATACGTTTGACGGATAATGAAACGTGGAATATGGTGTCCGCATTGAAATCGTCCGGATACGGATACTGATACGTATCCTGAGCCGGATACTGAAACGTGAAATAGCGGCCTAAGAATATATGTCATAACAGAATAACGTCGAACTGTGTTGCACATTAGATCGACAACAGCTATCTTACCAAAAGTAATGTATGGCTGTAACGTTTGGAATTCAGTTTTAATTAGTCAATATTATTTATTTAAGGTACCCAAGTAACCATATTTTCCAATGTATAAGGGGAAGTAGTCAAGATACGCGTTAGACTTACTTAACTTGTACAAACGGCTGCACCATTTACTGACATATATGTAGGCCTCCCTGTATTCAGAATTATGTGTAAGTGATCTGTTTGGCAACGTCTTTTATTTTTGCCACTCGCTGTAAGAACTATTTTCCGTACTTTCCAACCTTATGTCTCAATGTTACAGTGTTTAAAAATATTGATGTGTAGTAGTCTATTAAGCGTCAACTGAAGTTAGACAAACCTAGGTACCTATTCACAAAAACACACAAACCGAAAGCGAAATCACACATTTTACGACAAAAACAATGCATTATTTACATTATTTATATATTTATTTAATCGAAACGTCATCATCATAATATGAAACTATGATCTGAATTACTTACGTAGTGACTTCTTTTAGCATGACTTTTTACAATTGAAAATGGAGTTCTGCTCATGCGCTAGGGGTTGTCAGTGGTGTGGCATCATTCATTACCACTGATGAACAGCTTCAATAAAACCGAGGCTGCTGTTTTCTCGTGCAGGCTATGCTTCCTGAGGGCTTTCCCTTTCATCAGTTTAATTAGAACATATGGTGTAATATACAATGTGTTTTTCACGTCAAATATGTATTGAATTAATGACACAGCTTATAATAGATGTTTGTAAGTAAAAAGTAATTGTGGTGTAAATCAATTATAAAGAGAAAACATATCATCCCATACAATGTGGACAATTACTGTCCATGTCTATGGACAGTACCATGTATAATGACTACTAACAGTGTCATGTACTATGAACCAATCCACAAATTATATTAAACTGGTAATACTATCATAATAGAATTAAACAGTATATAAATGGCAAACTTAGGACAACATACTTATTTATGTTGCAAACTATCAGTAAACGCAAGTACATGTAATATCATGTCCATCCGAACTAGTATTCACATAAATATGTACTTGGTAGTACATCAATGTTTATCGTTTTAGTTATATTATTTAAGAAAAGTTCGCTAACAAATGTTTTTTACTGGATAAAGAACTCAAAAACCTACGCGCACGCGGACGCTTAACAGAATTCCGATTTGGCATGGCCTTACCCTGTTATCAAAAACTTTCACTTTCATTAAACTTTACATAAATATGTATATATTTTCACGCGTGTTACAAACATAGACTTAGAATAATTACTACTCACACAACATAGATATAGACAATCAAATTTGATTTAACAAAGTGTTATATTATATTTACCTAATATGTTACAAGAGCCGTCCTGTGTTGTGGAGCAGGCGTTGGTCAGCGGAAGCAATCCGATTTCTGATGCACAAATCACGGCGTCTAGCGAGTATAACTCTAATAGTGCACCCCGTTATGCACGTATCAACAATACCGTGGGCGTGGCTTGGCTGTGTTCTTCTGCAGAGTACACCGCACCGGAACCAAGAATGTACATCCAGGTATGTTTACACGTAACTACAAAATGTACATGTGTACCAGTTATACCGACTACAATTACAAACTATTAATCAGTTTATTAATCATTTTTACTTCATACAAATATGTTCACGCATGGCCCATATTAACGCTTATTTATGTATCATTTTAAGTTTTTGAAGTGTGTGAACATTATATTAGTTACTGTAGTGGTAGTGGTGGTGGCGGCGGTGATGGTGTTGGTGGTGACAGTAGTGGTGGCGGCGGTGGTGTCATTGTTGGTTTTTAAAATATTTCCATAAATCTCATGGTATTGTATGGAATGTGTTCATGTTTTTTATCAGTTTAAATTAATACTTAATTTACTTCATAGTTTGAGTTCCTGGATCTCAGTGTCATCCTTGCTGTCCAAACTCGTGGAAGTGCGTCAAGCTCATATATTCGATGGATCACGATGTTTCGCCTAGAACTAAGCTACGATTGTGCAACCTTTCGCCCTTTGGTTGATGGCCTGGGCTCTAATGTGGTAAACTGTTTGTTCTACAATAATGTTGATAACCAATACATAATTATATATAATATCAAAACAATTAATGAAATGCGATTAACAACATTGAAAGTGTGTCCTTGAAATTTTGATAAACTGTTGGTTGACCACTATCACAATTATTCAACAGCAGCACTTAAAGAATTAATTGAAATCGTTATTTTGCTTGGAAATATGCTCTACATACATGTAGTAATTCGCACCCAATTAAATAACTTAACTCATGATTTACTCTTTGTCCTTAGTTGCTTAAGGAAGAGATTTAGAGATAACTTTCAAAATATTTATTTTTTCATGTTAAAACACACTCAATCATGATGAAATAAAAGGAGTAAAATATTGTGTTGTTTGATCTCAAAAGTACTATTTTAGTAATAAATAGTCTAGGTTCATTTAAAGTTCTATTCGCCCACTTGAAATGCCTAATAAATGCCTTATTAATAAATTTATAATTGATAACTAAAATGAAACTTTTGAGAAAACACATTGTTATGATACGTTTGTTTATTGCATCACGATTGTTTTGAATGATCATTTTGGCAATGAGCTCTAATTTTCCACGCCTAATCAGAGATGCATAATTCTACATGCACTTGTAGAAGTTGTCAGATCTGTATGAATGCTAAAACACATTTACTTAAAAAAGCATGAAATAAAACACAATTTTGTGTAGACAACGATATTTTTATTTAAATATACTTTCATTCAAAGACATTTACTGCAAACACCGACCAACAAAACATCGTCGAGAACCGTCTACCAACACCACAAGTGGCGCACTGTCTCCGACTGTTTCCGCTGGCCTGGGAGATGTATCCGTATCTCAGGATGGAAGTGTTGGGATGCCCGTTTATATAACTGTCAAAAACATACAACAAATAAAAAAAAAAACATTGTTTCTTCATATCAAATAGACGATGAATTGTTTATACATATAAATGTCGTCCATGTACTATAAATGCAAGATGTAACAAGATGTGCCAGTTTCATACTTAACGAATTTCGTGATATGGCAGAAGTTGTCAAAATCAGTATAACGTGTTTTACTCAGATACACTTCGTTTAAAACGAAAAAAAAACTCCAATAAAGAATATCTTTTATCTGTGACATAAATACATGTTTTTACATTGAAAACATACCAATCTGTTCTGGACATATCACATCATTGATTATTGTGATGTTCCACTAACATATTAATCAATGAAAATTGCGAAGGTGTCTTGTTATAGTTTCATTGTAATCGAATGGTAAACTATTTATTAGTGTCATTATTCCTTTGACAAATTATACCAAGATCCCTTTAAAGTTTTTCAGTTGCTATTGTAGATTTGGTTTATGATTAAGACCTTGTTCTAAGCCCATGTCCACACATTATATGTTTTATCATTTTACTATTATAGTGCAGTATGTACGGTTTGCATCTGATTGCTTTCGTTGTTCTTGGCTATACAAGGTCGCCCCCTACTTCATCAATGTGCAGTTTATCACGAATTGTATGTTGTTGACATTTAAAAATTGAGTAACGCTTTTGCGCTAGGGGGAGTCTGTGGTTTGGTATCTTTCATTACCATTGATGAAAAGCTTTAATAAAACCGAAGCTGCTATTTTCTTAATGCAAATTATGCTTCCTTAAGTATTTTCCTTTTTCTCTGATGAACTCTAGAAAGTGGAACTGAATTGTTGATCTGTTAAAATCTATATTTTTAAATTGCGTTCACCGAGAAACACCGGTTTATTTAATTTTGTTGTGAGTCTGCAAAATTCGTTAGCGTGAAAATACTAAAAACTGACGGACAAGGGACATTTTCTCAAGCAAACTCATTATCTATGATTGAATATTTATATCACATTCATGTGTGTATTACTTTGTCTAATTTTGTTTTATGTGTGCATGTAAATAAATGTTATGTTGAAATTTCTCGTTATAATGTATCTATATTAGCTAAAAATATATTTTAAACAAATCACTAGTTGCATTAAACAATTATTTATCGATTTTTTTTTTACAAAATTGCTTGAAGTTGTATGGATGTACAGGTGTGTAAAAACTTTGGAAGTAATCACAGCCGTTGTTTATTTAAAAGAGGAATATGCCCACATACAAAGTAGCATTGTTAAAGATATTTTCTGACATTGAAAGTGATCGGTGTGTAAAGACAAGCAGAGATAAATTGTTCGTTATACTTATAGTGTAAAGAAAACTCGCGAAACTCACTTTTGGAGAATTAAAAGGTGCACCTGCAGAACTCATGAAACATATTTACAAAGGTGTGCCGGTTAATCACGAAAAGCGAAGTTCGGCCTGTTTGTCGTCTCTTCAATGTGTAGAATAAAAATGACAGCGTAAAGAGTATTATTTGGTATGTCATTATTACTGATAACTAAATTATGTACAATTAATATAAAAAAAACATAATTATTATATTAGAAGAAAATAAGACTCAGTAGAAGATGAAGATAAACAGAGAGTTATCTAAGATAACTAAAGAAGTTTACACATCGCAATGCAATTACACTGAACAGTTGTAGTATATTTCCTGGTATAAATCCATATGAATGTAAAATGTTAATACGATATATTTTTCTAGAACCATTTATAATGCCTCCTGGTATTTTAAATATGCTTAAGTGAATTTATCTGTTTTTCCTGGTACATGCTTTAAATATCAGTCAACTGACATAGTGACAATATTGCAATCATAACTTTGTCACTAAATGTTGCAGTTGAGAATAAGAGAAATGATGATTCAGGTAACTAATACTAACAATGACGAATCAAACCACTCGAATTTCCATTCTAGTGATGATACTGATAAAAGCAAGAAAACAATAACCTCAACCTATGTGTTTTGTTCCAATATAATATATCTTACTTGTGCTTTTGCGAAGAATTAAGATCAAGTTCAATAATGTTGGTTGAGTGTTTTACCTTTACTGTCAGGTGCATTTCGCCTTATTAGCGACAGCTTTGTTGATAAAAAGACACTGTGGCAAGGAAACCTTGCTCGTTATCGTTTTTCTATGTATGTTTTAAAACGAACTCTTTTTACGAGGGCAGTTCGATCTATTCGTGGAATTGTGCAATAAATGAGTCAAATATTAATATAATGTTATGAAATTGAGCAATGTCATTTATTTACAAATCAACTCGCTTATTTTGTTAAAAATTGGACATCGTAGTTACCCACGTGTTGCTATCTGCCGGCTCCATTTTGTTACCGAAAAAGTCATTTAATTTAATCAAACGAAACCCTCGCCAAATAGCAAAATACGCACAAACTAAGCAGACGATGAGGTAATGTCATAAAGTCATGTCTGTAGAAGATCTCTGTTGTAGCAGTATGTTTGAATTCATAAATAAATGCATAGTTGCGTTAGTGTTAACCATTTCTGTTTGTTTTGACGTCTTCCACAGATGATGCGTGTAATTGTTTAAATATATGTGCGCGTCTGGGTAAATCACTTAAATTGACTAAAGTTTTATTTAAAATGTCAACAACAACCAGTTCTAGTATTTTCATCATTTATTTGTGTTATGTGGTTATAAAAAGCTGATTTTGCCCTAAACGATGATCCACACGAGTATCGACTTTAAGAGTAAAGACGTCAAAAATGGACGCAGAGACACGGTGAATGATGACCGACGTATTACTTTGCGCGTAAGATGAGATCACATTAGCGTATTTAGCTCTACATTCCATTGCATATTAAAAGTGTCTCAGAATAATTTACACACTTTTGTTTATATTCGAAGTACAGGAATATCCGCCGTTTGTCCCAAATTGAAAAGCGCAATCCGTACTAAACTGATTAATGACGTTGACGTTATTTTTCATTTGAAGCCCAGCAATGTTTGTTGCCATATGTTAGTAAAATATGTGAACCTTTTTACGGATGAACACATTTAATTGAATCTTAAAGTATCTCTCAGATACATATAACACTGTATCATGTGTAAAATCAATTAAAATCGAGTGATCAGGAACACTTTTCCACGAAATTATCGAACAGCTCTCGAATATGTCAATAGCTTCGTAATATACACTATAAGAAATATAATAAAGCAGGTGACTTCAACTGCCCTAGATCATCATGCTTTTTAATGGCTAGACAGTTTTGATCGTCGTTGAAATTGGTTTGCTACGATTGTGTTGCCATCTGCATATCTATGAAACATCCAACATGAACACCATAAACCATTAAAATGTGCAGAATGTTCATTCACAGTAGTGATTTAATATTCTTAATGAATATACAAATGTACACAACAGTTCACAACTGTAATTTATTTCATTATGCATACCCTAAATGTTTTCTAGTTCTTAAAGTTATTTTGTATGGTTTCAAAAGTGTTTTCACTTTCAATAAAAGTATGCAATCAAAGAGAAAAACTCTTACTTAAGTTCTTTAAATAACTATTTTATGTCCCATTTAGCAATGCTTTAAAACACATAGTGGTAATTTGGAATAACATTTTGTATCTTTTGTCAGCTAGTTTGAATGTAAAGGAGTCTTTGTAACACCGTTTTGCCTATAAAAGATATTATAAACATATACCTACATGTGTAACTAACAATATTGAATTAGTAAAATACTATTTTTAAATTTGCCAAATACTAACAAAAGGATGAACTGTAAATCATTTAAAAGGATTGAAGAAAATTGTGGTCATAATAAATTATATGAATGTGAAGATTTTGTCCAAATGTGTGCATAATTAACTTCTGAAAAGTGTATTCATGCTTAATTGTAGCGTCATTTAAAACAAACAATATATTCTGTACCATTCACAACAATAAAAAACATTATTTTAGCATCTAACTCTAAACTACTCGTTGCACTACTACGTCGTGGCGTCTTGGAATTTCATCACTTGTCGCCATGACGCCGAGTTTTGTGGCGGGAACGGATTTCCGTTTAACTTGTGTCACTTTACTCATTCTTCCTCACAACTGGTTGGTAAGAGCGCACACAATATGGCAATACACACAAAGCACCGTCTGAATTAAAAATTAGTAATATAATCATATAATCATCGCGGCGAACACATTAAAGTACAAATGCAATTTTTCTCAATCATGGTAAACTACTCTTACTGTATCTTAATGGAGCGCAGTTAGAGTTGTTGGAACTGTAGGTCGCAATAAACTGATATTATGTAGTATGTAGTGTTGAGTTTTTCCTGAAATAACTTCTACTTAATCAATAAAGTCAGCTTGATACTGATTATAGACTATTTATTGGAAAACCAATTTAGTAGTTTAATGCGCGGTAAGTATTCTTTATTTATTCCCTGGAATAACTTCTACGCAAACAGTAAAGTCAGCTAGATACTGAGCATACACAATTTATTGGAAAACTATTTTAGTATAAATAAATATATTGTGCTCACCTGATGTCTTTATGTGCTATTTTGACCAACCATTATCAGTAGTCCGTCGTCCGTTGTCCGCTGTCCGTCAACATATGTTTCTCTGAAACCGTTCAAATTGTTTTGACCAAACGTCCTAAATACTACCGAAGTGAAATTATGGAATAAGGAATATACACTATTTTGCATGCGAACCTTTCAATGTTTTATGTTTAACCAGCTTTAAACTTTATACTTTATTGTTACAATTGCATTTAAGAACATCAGTATCCTGAATTGTTAAAGCATAAAAGCCTATCTCTGCTTCCGACCAGTACCGACTTTTATTAACCCTAGATGATTGACGACGTGCCTTGGTGGCTTTAATGTGTACGTGTATGTGTAATTCAATATGCATATTGGACAATTAAATGTCATAATTTAGAAGACAACTTGTTAAGTATAATTAAAGGAAAAGCTGTGCCTGGACCGATATAAATAAGCAGTCATTTAAAAATTAAAATCAACATTTCAGGGTTTTCTCAACATTCTTTATCAGATATATCAATCATGAGTTACATGCAATATGTGCATATACAAGCTGTCAGGTATTTGTATAATAATGCTTAAAAATCTCTCGCAGTGTATTTTCGGATCTTGTGTCAAAGCATAGTTTAAAAACATTATTAGAATTAAATTGTTTATTTCACAGACATTCACTGCAGACAGCCTTTCGCTCGTGGAGAATCGCCTGCCAACACCACAAGTGGCACGCTGTCTCCGCCTGTTCCCGCTAGCCTGGGTGGGTGTCACACCCTACCTAAAGATAGGGGTGTTGGGTTGCCCGATTATATAACTGCCATGCAAATACACCAATTCCTTCCGATGGTATTCATTCTTCATGTCTATGATGGAATCATTTGTACATACATATTGAACATATTTGAAAGCTACCAAAATCAAAAATAGTGGTTTAACAGTAATATTTCAATTATTATTATATCAACTTTAAGTTGATAAATCCATTTAATGTATTGCACGTTTAACTTTTCTCTTAGACGAATGTAACTACATCTAGTGTGCAGTGCGTGTGTGGCGGCTTTACAATGTGGCCCATACTTTATTGTGAAAGTACATGATTCTGGTCTTCATAAATAATAACTTGTTTTGCTTTAAAAATATTATTCCGCTTATGCGCATAAGGGGAGTTGGTGGTGTCGCATTACTTATACATATATTGATAAACAACTTTAATGTAACCGAGGTTGCTTTTTCCCCTTGCAAGCCATGTTTTTGTGGACATTTCGTTTCTCAGGTATGACTTACGTTAAACTTATCAAAACATTATTGTATTTCAATACACTATGAATACTTTACATTCACATCGACATAACCGTTGAATTTTAGTAACAAACGACCCCAGATGACTGCCATTGGAAAGAAATGAACACGACTGAACACTGCAAAGATATTTCGTGTTGCAGGTATTAAGAACCCCTGATTATATTAAAATTGCGTTTGTACCAAATGATGTCTAGTTGACCAATGCACTAGTAATTTTAATGATTACAATGGTCTTTACGTTATAGTTACTCCGACAGACATGGCCCTGGTATTGTAAAATCCTTAAAATCTATTTCAAATTGTCATGGTGTAAATGCAGATGGTTTGGAAATACTTGCATGGTAAATCATACTGGTCGGATACAATGGTTGTGAATACATTTATTATTATTTGTTTTATAGTTGAACTACTTATATTCAGCAGATTTGAACCAGAAAAAATATAAACGAAATCGAGATAATTTACAATACACAATTTGTATCCTGTAAAGAAATGCATTTTCACAGCAACAACACAATGGTTTTTAACTTACTACACTGCTTGTGTGGCGGCTGTGAAAAGTCGCCCTGTACTTCATCATTGTGTGGTTATATTGTTCTGGTCCTCAGGGATCATGGAGTGTATGTTATATACATTTGAAAATAGAGTTCCGCTCATGCGCTAGGGTGCGTCAGTGGTGTGGCACATTTCATTACCGCTCATGAACAGCTTAAATAAAACCGAGGCTGCTGTGTTCACATTCAGACTATGGTTCCTGAGGCTTTTCCCTTTCATAGTTTAGTTTAAAGATGCTATGCCTATATCTTTTGACCAGAATTGTTTACATCTTAATTTGAACCATACTTAAGTGACTCCTACTCCCGTAAACATGAGAAACTGCCAAATATAGTTATCCATGCAAGTATAAATATTACATAAAAATAGCTTGCCTCGGTGGCCAGGAGGTAATACCCCAAACTATGGTGCAAGAGGTCCCGTGTTCAATACCGTTTTTTATCATATACAAAACATTTACAAACGTTCACACAGGTTAGTTTAACAAGTTCAATTAAAAATGTTCTTAACGCACAGCTCACTCGATTTTGACCAAACTTTACAGGAATGATCATGACCAACTTAAGCAGTGACTATAGGTTCTGCAGGGCTCCATAATGTTTTTTGTGTTCGCACCTATCGTTTGATACAACAATTTGGTATGCGTTTACATGTGCTATTGATATTAAAATTTCAGCTTAAAACTCTGTGTACAATTATAACTTACGACTGTAAATTAACTACACCGAGTTCTACGTTATTGTTATATTTTTGTGTTATTACCAGTGTAGTTTCTATCATTTTGTATAAAATTTTATTGTTATATGAATATCAAGAAACGATGACACAAGTTCCTTTTAATACCAGATTTTCTGTCGCCCAGTCAATACTTATTGCTTTGAATATGGTTAAAACAGCTGGAAGCCATTTTTGCATTTTTAAAAATCCATTTTAAGCTTCTGTTTTTGGAACATAGTAGGGAAATGTTTACCGTGGCGAATACGTTTTGCCCACTTATGTTGTCTTTACCGTTTCGCCTCTATTTAGACTCTCCATGCATTTCCTTGAAATAAGTTACTGTTTACTAGACCTTTGTCCTAGGTTCAAACACATCCGAAACTGTTTGCATCTACGTTCGATATCCATGCAGTAGTCTGTGCTTTTTTTTCTAGTGAAATTAAATTTAAAAAAATGTTTAAAATCATAGCTTAACAACAGACAATAATCGTCATCGCTTTATACGTCATTGTTATATTTTGGCACTGTTTTCTAGTATTTTTCTTTACCTATTGTCTATTGGTTAAATTGTTATATAAATTGCAAAAATGATGACCCTGCAGTTTTGTGATCATACATGCCCTGCTTAAACCAGATTGCTTGTCTCCCATTCAATATTTACTGCTTTGATCAAAGTAACCCCAGCTGGATAACATTTTAAAATATCCATTTTGGGGTCTGTTTCCGGAGCTTCAAATCGAAATGTTTACACTGGTGAACAGCTTTAAACCATCAATATTTTATTTGGAATTTTCCTTTGTTTAACCTCTTTATGATGTTCCCTAAAATGTTCAGGTTTCTGATAGAGCCATGCCCTAGGTAAACACAACTTCCAGAAAAAGCATGTGAACGTTGTCAAAACGGATGTCACGAAATGTTTCAAAGGTGTATGCTTGCAAATATGTTTTAAGTGTTTACTTAAGTAGAAGAGTTCTCAGATACTGAATCGTGGATCCTTTGATTTAAGCAGTTGACATTTATCACGAGAGAATAACGTTAGATTATTCCCAGCTATCAATCCAAACATCACGATGGCTTTCGTTCTGAAACTTTTTGTTGGAATATCATGCATCGGCTTTATGACCATTGCTTTAGGTATGGCAACAATTCAAAGTGTGAAAACAAAGTTTACACAGGGGAAAAAACCGTTGACAAGTCATACAACATTGCAGGGGATTTCGAAAATTCAGTGTGTAGAAAGATGCAGCAAAGAAAAACTAACAGGTGCGTGCACTCTGGCAGGCTATAACAAGGCTACGAAGACTTGTCATCTCAGCGTCGATGATCCGCAGGATGTATTGGACACTACGGACGAAATGGTTGGCGTCTTCTTCTATGAACCGGGCCAAAAAGGTAGATTTCAAGTTATGATAAGCCCACAAACAAAAATGCTAAACTTGCAAGTATAAATGGTATCACGAGCATTACAATCGCAAACTATATGTTATCATTATTCCTTTGTTACAGACTGCGGTACCCCGCCAGTCGTTGTAAACGCGAAAGTTGCTGAGGTTTTGAATAAACTGTATGAATAGCATTTAAGCCGCACGTTTTTAATCATAATTGCTTTGTTTCAGACTGCGGTCCGCCGCCAGTCCTTGTAAACGCGCCAGCTGCTGAGTACTCCTCTACACTGTTAGGATCAACAGCAACGTACACTTGCGATGATGGCTTCGGGATCAACGGATCTGGAGTCATCAGCTGTCTCTCTTCTGGGTGGGAGGCAGAGCCGCAATGTGTGACAGGTGATGACTGTTTAAACGCAAGCAGTTCAATATTGTTTGTTTTCACTAGCTAGGTTTACCACAACGTTTGAACACATGTCTGTGTCATTTACTAATAGCTGCACTTCTCTATCAGAATTTCTAAATAAAAATGTTTAATACGTATTTTAAACCAATGCGATATTACGCTTTTAAGCCTGATAAGCGGTCGAAGTAGTAAACTACTAGATTGCCACCACATACGGTATACATAATGAACTACTACTAAACGACAATCATATTCACGTTGGTTTATATGTTAGTATTCGCTAAACGTGCACGTATAAATAGTATCAGCAGCATTACCTGCAAATTATTTATCATTATTTATTTTTTGCAGACTGCGGACCGCCACCAGTCGTTGTAAACGCGACAGCTGCTTTGAACTCCACTTCACTGCTGGGATCAACAGCAACGTACACATGCGATGTTGGATTCGGGATCAACGGATCTGGAGTCATCAGCTGTCTCCCGTCTGGATGGGACACAGAGCCACAATGTGTGACAGGTGATGAATATGTACACACACACACACACTGCTTGGTGTTGTTTGTTTTCAGTTGTTTCGGTTACCGCTGTTTCCCAACACTTTGTAGTCATTACAAGTGCCTAAAGTTATACATGCGACACTTTTTAACACTTTTTATTAACTGTTTAAGCGTAAAGAACTAAGCTTTTTACATTTTTGCAATATAGTGGGCCCTTGATTAATTTCAGAGAAGTGGAATGTGTAAGTGGTTATTTTATAACAAATAAGACATTACGTACTGCGGTCCGTAAAAAGTAGAACTTTAAAGATGTCCAACGCTTAAACATGATGAACTATTTGCAGACTGCGGTCCGCCGCCAGTCGTTGTAAACGCGACAGTTGCTTTGAACTCTACTTCACTGCTGGGATCAACAGCAACGTACACTTGCGAGGTTGGTTTTGTGATCAGTGGATCTGGAGGCATCAGATGTACATCGGTGGGATGGGAGGCAGAACCGCAATGTGTGACAGGTGGTGATTGTTAATACGCACATTGTTTAATATTGTTTGTTTGCGCTTATTCTGTGTTTCCCTTTTTTCCAGCACTAACTAAACAAAACTATGGCTTGACGGGGACATTATTAACAATGCCCAATGCAGCGTAGTCGACACACTTGTCAGAAGTATTATTTACCATTATTCCTTTGTTACGGACTGCGGTCCGCCGCTAGTCGTTGTAAACGTGTCTCCTGATGCATACTCCACTTCACTGCTGGGACCGACAGCAACGTACACGTGCGATGTTGGCTTCGTAATAATAGGCTGTAGTGTCATCAGATGTATGTTTTCTGGTTGGGAGACACAACTGCAATGTGTGTCAGGTTAAGGTTTTTGTATGCAACAGTCAGTGACTCACTATAAACTGTATACGTATTTAATGTTCGTATTAAAACATATTTTTCTCGCGTTCGATTACCCAGTAACTATTGCATGGTTGATTTTTTCCACGGGCCGTGTTTACTACTGGGAGTCAAATATTTACTCACAATTCCATATCAATGGCACAAACTCGTGCGTTATAACTCAGTTGATGAGTGAAGTGTTTTGTTAATTCTGGGCTCGCGAGTTCAAAGTTCGGCCAGGCAGTGACTTGTATTTGGCACATGTATGTTAGTTGAATACTGGTCATGTTTCTGTCGGATTAGCTTATGATGATATTTATATATTATCCACCCTGGGTGGTAGATATTTCAACGGCTTCTGTGTATTCTGCTACATTGCTGGGAACATAAGCAGCGTACCACTGTAATGCTAGTATTATTGTCAGCGGCTCTGGTGTCAGTAATATATTGGCCAAATTCTAAACCACCACTTTTGAATTTACAAACAGTTTTCACGGTGTCAATATATTACTAAGAATTGTCTACAAATAAGTTCGTATTAAACAGGGTTTTTTATTAACTGTACTACATGTACATACTTTATTCATCGTAAATTTGCACGAGGAGGCGCAAAAAAGGTTTTTTCACCTTATGCACGTGGACATTTCAATGCGATCGATATTTCCGTAGAACAATTTACACCGATCAGTTTGATCAAAAACTACAAGATATAGATAGAAAAAAAAGGTCACACTGTCTGTTTTATTCAAGCTGGAATCATATACAAGAGGTAGGTTTTAGTTTCGTATTTGTATTTTATTAATTTTAATCATCTTTTGCACGGACAGGTTATACACAATTTTTTCGTTCATAAGTTACATCATACTTTTCACAGACACGACACGTATATCTAACAAATGAGGCAGACGTTTCTAGCAACCTGAAATGTTGCCAACCTCGAATACCGCCACGATGAGTTATAACAGCACGCAACGACACTCAATTAGGACTTTGCTGAATCCGACGTCGCTTGGCAACCGCATGAGTACATCGCAAACCGGTTTTGTGACTCACGGAGGTCATATGTTTTATCTTCTCACATAAAGACAAGAGGGGATTGCTACTTATGCAAGTCAATGCACGTCCGCCACTAGGGTCACTGTTTTGAAGTTCTGTAAACACCGTAAAGAGTCTTTGGCATGTCTGGGATGCGGTAGACCGACATGGACCACAGTATGGAGGCCTACAGATACCACCGGAATTCTGTTATGTTAACAGGGACATATGTCAAGAAGTTATTCAAGCCAAACGTGGACATGGCCGCCAATAGCACTTTGTACTAAAATGTTGTTGCTTTAGAAATAAATCTCAGTACCTGGGTGGTTTGGAATGAATATTTTATTGAACTCATTATGTATAAAAAAGCTTTTTACCAGTGTGTATGGCATACTCATTATTTCTATGCACACTTTCATGAAGGTGACGTTCAAGGTGGCTGAGAACTCCATATACACAATGTGGCAGTTAAGACATTTGGGGTAGTTTATTATTTGATTGATTATTATCCCCGCCGAAGGCGAAGGGATACAGATTTGGCGTTGTCCGTCCGGCAGTTCGTCCGTCCGTCCGTTCGTCCGGATGTCCGTCCGCCCATCCGTCACAAATGTGTTGGGGCTATATACATGTATCAAGGACTTTTACAGATTTTCACATTCATTTGGAAACTAAGGGGTGTATATATATCTCATTGCGGAGATGTGCACTGCCTAAGAACCATGACTCTTAACTTCCTAATTTTAGAGTTATTGCCCTTTGTTATTTTTCATACTTGATTTTCGTGTGGAACATACCTCAGTGACTACAAAAGATATCAGCATGAACCTTTAGGTAGATAGACCTAAATGACTGGAAGTGTACTGCACAAAAACCATACCCTCTACTTCCTAATTTTGTAAGTTATTGCCCTTTTTTCATACTTAAATCGTGTGTGGAACATATCTCAATGACTATAAAAGATATCAACATGTAGCTATTTACGAGGGTCATTCATAAAGTTTCAGGTCTGGGTCTGTAACGCTTAAATGTGTTCACCTACTTTTCTGATATTTACATAAATCATTTATGGTAACATAACATGTGTAAAATAATATTGTAGAATATCAGTAAAATCTCTTAATAAACACATATTTCTAGTACTCTTTATATTGAATTTTATAAACAATGAGTTGACACTGCACGGAGCAGTTTATAACGTCATTTTGACGTAAACATAGAATTAAATCATAAAAGGTTCCAACTTTGTTCAGGTAAATTGCAGATTATATATCCATCAAAAAATGCTTAACTGCTTCATTTGTTGATGAAAACTATTTATTTTAAGTTTTATATAAAACATATCTTAATTTCTACCTCAAACTTGCATATTTTGATTTTTGACAAATATGACAGTACAATGCACAAACTTACCATCGCGTTACGATTATGATTGTTGTTAACATGTTCAAAGGATCATTATGATATGTTTTAATATGCCAAAATAGTTGCAACTAAACAACTAAACATTTATAAACAAGCATTTGATAGTATTGCGGGCAATACAGTAGTCCCCTACCGGTCCCTCAAAAAGTTCTTTAATTATCATAAGCTCCTGTTTATTGCCATTTATAATTAATTCAACTTTAAAAAAAACCCACTATAATTACGATGTACAGCTGTCTATAAAATTATCCCATGCTCTAATCATTCCCTCTTCTTGTAGACGACTGAAACTGGCTATTTAAGTAACACTACTTAGTATAATGCAATGTAGTAGTAGAGCCATAGAATGGGCAAGGTAGTGACAAATCATATCAATATGGTCATCATTTCTGTCAAATAGTTGTAAAATCGGACTTGCGACCCAAATGTTGCTTGCGACACCGCTTCTTAATATGGTGATCATTTCTGTGCAATAGTTTTAAAATGGGACTTCAAATAACAAAGTTATGGGCCGGACACGATTTTACTGCAAGGTCATGCTGTGACCTTGACCTTCAAGGTAGCGACCAAAATGTTACCAGAGACATGTCATTCGAATATGGTGATCATTTCTGTGAAATAGTTGTAAAATCCGATTTCAAATAACAAAGTTATAGGCCAGACACGATTTTGCTGCAAGGTCATCCTGTGACCTTGACCTTCAAGGTAGCGACCCAAATGTTGCACGTGACATGTTGTCTCAATATGGTGATCATTTCTGTGAAATATTTGTAAAATCCGACTTCACATAACAAAGTTATGGGCCAGACAAGATTATGCTGCAAGGTCATGCTGTGACCTTGACCTTCAAGGTAGCGACCTAAATATTGCGCGTGGCATGTTGTCTCAATATGATCATCATTTCTGTCAAATAGTTGTAAAATCCGACTTCACTTAACAAAGTTATGGGCCGGACACGATTATGCTGCAAGGTCATGCTGTGACCTTGACCTTCAAGGTAGCGACCAAAATGTTGTTTGCAACACGTCATCTCTATATGGTGATCATTTCTGTGAAATAGTTGAAAAATCAAACTTCAAATAACCAAGTTATGGGGCGGACACGATTTTGCTGCAAGGTCATGCTGTGACCTTGACCTTCATGGTAGCAACCCAAATCTTGCTCGAAACACGTCGTCTCAATATGGTGATCATTTCTGTGAAATAGTTTGAAAATCCGACCTCAAATAACAAAGTTATTGGCCGGACATGATTTTGCTTCAAGGTCATCCTGTGACCTTGACCTTCAAGGTAGCGACCCAAATTTTGCGCGTGCATATTGTACACATTGCTACCTATGCATGTACAAAGTTTCATGGGCCTAGCTTTAATAGTTTTTCAGATATCAAAGGATCCAGATTTTTAGCGGACAGACTGACGGACGGACGGACTGACGGACGGACGGACGGACGGAGGGTAAACCTATAGTCCCCTCCGGTGTTCCACCGGTAGGGGACTAATAACTATTGCTTGAATTTGATTATCATATTTTCCAACAGTAAATACTTTTTAAAAGCACCCAACATGGCTTGAAATATTCCATTTAGCCGAAATCTGCTCCGCCATTTTTGACGTTCATGCTCAAATTGCGTTTAAAGCAGCTCATGTGAATGTTTTTATACTCATTTTTATTCTTGTATGCAATCATATTTATTTAAAACTTAGCACGTTTTATATTAAAAGCTTTGTGTAGCAATGGCAGTTATATATTCAACTTGAAACTTCAAAAACTCAATGATTCTCTTTGAAAACTAAAATGCTAAGTGAGTGACTTCAAAGTGCTCCGTAAAGCTATTGGTGCATTTACATTAATTTGCAGAAAAAATAAAAATATATTATAATGAATAAGTCATTTTTCTAACATAAATCTGATATATAACTATACTCATTATTGAAAAGTTTTAATGAAATAACTCGATTTTTAGAAAAGTTACAGCCCCAGTCCGGTAACTTTTCGAATGACCCACGTACATGTAGGTAGATAGACCTTAATATACAGTTCGCATACACCTTTTCCTAAATTTGTTCACCTCACATCAATCAACAAAACCTATTCAGCGTGGATATCAATTCCACGAATTTGCTTGTTTCGTCTGGACTGGAGACCGAACCAAAATGTTTACCTGTTGGGACAACGTGTTCCCCCCTGAAAATCACTAATAGTCTGAATTATTTCACGTACCTTTTACTTCATGTTTCGTTTTCTTTTCTAAAAATTGATGCGCAGTATGATTTTACCAGGTAGATGTATTTAAACTTATAAATATAACACTGTTATTCTCACCATAGTTTGACAAATGTTCTTGACAACTTTAATATGGACTTTGATCAAAGTTTGTTTCCTTCTTAACCAGATGTTGTACCTAAAAATTGAAAACATCTTTGTCACAGTCTTGATGTGATTTAACACATCAAGACTGTGACAAAGATGTTTTCAATTTTTAGGTACAACATCTGGTTAAGAAGGAAACAAAACTCAATTATTGGACTTTAAAACATGATTAAATGCATGCATAATAATAATTAAGTATATTTGATGTTACTTTAATGGGATTATGTAAAAAGATATGCACATATCTGTCTTCTAAATTACATTTTTAGACCTACTTTATTTTTTGGAACTCGATTTGTTTTGATGTACACCCTATCTTTGCAGCCTTACAAACTATTCAGAA
>Ga0224511_10000290_pt1 | contig 21802 bp, 8 predicted proteins | sample SF_May12_sed_USG_2_FD_169988 | JGI IMG/M metagenome (GOLD analysis project Ga0224511, IMG submission 169988) | Sediment microbial communities from San Francisco Bay, California, United States - SF_May12_sed_USGS_8_1 | ecosystem: Environmental > Aquatic > Marine > Sediment | place: USA...
CAAACATGGCTGTATGCTATCAATTGATCTTGTCAAAATTCTGGATAGCTCTCAGAGTCCGGTTATATATATCCAACATTTTATCCAATTGGATATTTTTTGTTTGATAAGAAAATGGATATATTTCTTTTATACAATCACTATATAAAACGTTATCAAAATTTTAGAGATAACCATGATTCAACCATTGAATATTTTTTATCAAGTTTTATACAATCCACCACTGGAGACTAAAACTGTGTATTTTATGTTAGAGGCAAATACCTCTGTGAATAAATAAATTGTCATTGTAACATATGAACAAAACGTAGAGTCTAAGATGCGTTTTAACAGTCTTCTTATTTTTCTACACATACATAAAAGACACTCAGAGACGAGAGAAGCTGAAAAGCAAAACTGCTGCATTTATCCCCAAACCCAACCTGAATTCTCAGATTCATTAAACGTGTGTTGCCGTTCACTCTGCATTTCACTGATCATCTCAATCTAAAAACACTGCGTTAAAGCAGAAACAGCAAAAATAGAAAGAGTTTATTTACGTTTAAAACATACATACCTAAATCCTCGTTTATCGTTGTTTTCGCATGCACATGCAAATCTTGTTTGAGTGTACCTGTTAAAAGGCATTAATAACATTCACGTTTTAGTGATTTCATAGTCTAATTATATGATGCTCTTGAACATGGTGCAAAAAAATTGTGGACCTTAACGCGAGTAAATATCAATTAACTAAGAAAAGTACATAATTAAGTCGTTGAAACACTACTTCTTTCTATTGTTTAACGAAGCAGTTTAAAGGGCACTCACTCTGAAGCATGGCTTTAAATGTCATCCTGCCTTTCTTAATTTAATTATTTTCCCGAATATGTAAATATTATAAATAACGTAGAATTTTTCTATATGACACAGCTAATAACAGAAAAAACGAGATTGGGCATTAGAAGTTGTTTTTTTTTGCGCTGACAACAAACATACCTGAATACTCATATAACTCGTGTTTGATTGTTTCCGCTAGTAAACGAACACCTGCACTACAGTCCTCTTTTTCTTTGTTAACGTCTCGTTTGATTGTACCTGTTAAAATGTTAGGCATTATTAACTAGACATTCACATTTTAATAATTTTAATTATTTTGCTCTCGAACATGACGCAATAACAAAACTTAGTGGACCTTAACGCGAGAAATGTAAATTAACCGTGAAAGGTATGAATTCGAAATGTTCTAAAGTTCTTTCTTTTTTAAATATACAATGTAGTACGCAGCTGGGTTATAACAGTGTAGCATGGCTTTACATGTGAGTCTGTCATTCTTAACTATATTCCCAAATATATTTAGATATACATATAATTAATAATGTAGATGCATTTCTATATGACACTGCATTATAACAGAAATCTTACGTGATTGGACAGGGGGTGGGATATTTTTACTCTGACAACAAACATACCTGAAACCTCGTCTAGTTCGTTTTTGATTGTTACCGCATGCAAACGCAAATCTACATGACAGTCCTCTTTTTGCTTCTGAACGTCTAGTTTAATTGTACCTGTTAAAATGTTATGCATTAATAACTAGACATTCACAATTTAAAAATTCCATAATAAAAGCATAATATAACTATATTATAACTATATATAATAATAATAATATAACTCTCGAACATAGTGCTTAACTAGTCAAAAAGTGGACATTAACGCGAGAAATGTAAATTTACTTCGAAAAGTATATTACATAGGTGGTCGAAACACTACTTCTTTCTATTGTTCAGCGTTTATTTAAATTTCAGTCGATGGATTAAGCAAAAATGCATTATTTACAGAGACTGCTTAATATTAAAACCTGCTATAGTTGAGATTATACCAGTCAAATCAAATCAGTATATGAATGTTTGTTAATTATAGAGATTTCGTGTACAGTATATATTCCCAATGTATACATACATGTACGATTCGTCATAGGTGTCAATCTCTGTCATTTTTGGGTCGAAATGGCATGCATAAGCAATATTGAAATATTCGTATCAATTAAAATAATAATATGTGTACTTTAAAGTTTTATGCATAGAACCCTGATAACCTGGTTATCTGAGAAGTTGTACCACATTCAAGACACTTTACCACGGCAACCCGTCCCTATGTCTTAAAGAAAGTTTTATGTAGTTTTAAAGTTGCGTTTTTACTTTTTTAACATAACAAAGATATCATGAAGAATACCGGCAGACATTATTCTCGGTAACGTCATTTCGTTAATTGGACCCAAAATATCAGAGTGACACATATGATAATGACGTCACTTAGAAAAAATGACGACAAACTTACGCATCAACGTATATGATATTTAAGAGGATTTTCACCGGCCTAGAGAAACTGCTTTAGTGTCATTATGCTTTTAAAATTACATAAATATATCATATTTCTGAAAAAGGATCTTATTAAATAAACCACAAATGTATGGATAAAAATGTACCGTTCTTATTTTTGACCTGTACGCCGTTAATGATGGTTTAGGTATGTATTTCAAAGCGGTAATATTGACATCAACAATAGGAATACTTTTATTCTTTATTTGAAACTGTAATCTTCAAACATAGGTCTTTCAAATGATACCAAATTCTTTATATCGCTTAAATAGCCAAAATGGCAGACTCGGAAACATATAATAAATTTCGTTGATGTATTTCCATATGCTACTGCTTTATTATAGAAATCTTACTAAATTGGAGGGAAGGATTTTTATGCGCTGACAACAAACATACCTGAAACCTTGTCTAGCTCATGTTTGATTGTTGTTGCGTGCATACAACAGTCTGTATGCCAGTGCTCTATTTGTTTTAATGGTTCCCGACAGCTGTTACCTGCAAATAATGTGTAATGCATGTGCTTAGACACGGACGTGACGCAAATTTGATTACTTTCTTTTTACTTATTAATTTTCGTTTGTGGATGTCGTTTTGACATTTTATTGATGGAATTAACAGGACATACAGGTTTCAGTAAAAATATGGCTAATTCCATATCATGGAAAGTGGTATTTTGTTAAACAAAAGAAAACATATATTATTTTATTAGATTGCAACTGCGTTATTTTTTCCCTTTGAACAAAATATGTATAAAGTGGCACGTACTGCAAACTATGCCTTTATTTCGTCAAAAGCGATTTTTGAAATGCCTTGGGCTAACAAAAAATGTTATTTTCTCATGAAATGTGATACGTTTTTTTCATAAATGTTTAAACTTAATACTTAAAATGAAATTAAAACAGTTAATCCATTTATTCAGAACGTTAACTTAAGCAGTTAAATATTATCACATAACAATCACAAACATACAGAGTCGAGACAAGCATTTTACTGTTTAAGAGATTATGATGAACGTTCGTTGTCGGCACTTTGGTAACAAGAAAATACAGTTTTTCAAAAATTGTCCTTTTAAGTGGGTTACACGACCATACCTCAGTGGAGTCTCTTTGAGTCTTAGTACCTATACATTGTATTTTATACACTATATGTATACTCCCCTGGAAAAAAGATAAATTGTAAGCGACAAAAGATGTTTGGGGTAACGCATATGACTCCGGTGTCAAATTTCCCGGATTCGATTCCTGGCTCTGACAATGATTTGCATTTTGCTTTTGTTCTTTTTTTGTGTTTTGACATCTTCGGTCCAAACACCAATATTTTTCATTACATTATGCGATTCCTTTTGCAGTGATATTTTATTTAATATGCTCAACTGGCTGCAAAATGGGATGACAATTACAAGGGTATCAATATACAGCATCTTGAACATGTATCAAGGTTGATTAAGATTTTTACTAAACACATTAAGATTCACAAAACACATTTAAACACAATATGTACAGCACATTGCCGACGGAAATCCGTAATAAATGCGCAGTAAAAAGGCAATACAAGCATTTTTCCGTGTGACAGATTACAAGGAACGGTCAGCTCCGGCAACACTTGTGGATTGTGTCTCACTGTGACCACATTAGTTGGTGCATCTTTGGCTATTCAGAAGAAATGATAACATCGGCGTTTAATAATGATTAAACTAAACAACGTGTGAGACAAAATGAAAACGCACCAGGAATTTAAACAACAAAACAGCATGGTAAGAAATCAAGGGCATCCCTTATGAAAATGCACATAGTCATTTAGCATGCAATGCATTTTAATTGTTTTGTCTATGCGATTTTACACATGTGCACTTAAAGACGGTCACTTCTTCATTCGTGTAGGGACTTCAATATCAGAATGCAAAAGTAAGGTTTGAAGACAGATGTTACGTGATAAACATAAACGTGATGCGTTAATAATTATGCATTGTTAGTTTACGAATAAGATGTATAAACTTTGTATACGATACCCTCGAAATACAGAGGCCATAAACGCGGTAAAATTGTACAAACACAGACATTTAAATGTCGTTTAAACACTTCCAATCTATTAAACAATGCTCACATTTCTGTTAAGCTCATTAAAATGTTATGCAAAAGTAGAAGATTAAATATGTTTGGTCCAAAAACCATTGTATTATTTTATTAAGTGCACTTAACGGACTGCAAAACGGGATGCTAATTATAATCAAGATACAGATAAAACATATTTAACATGTATGAAGGTTGATTACGATTTTTACTAAACACATAAAGATTCCCAAACGCATTTACACACAATATGTCAAGCAAATATCCGACGAAAATGTGTAATAAATGCGCATTAAAAAGCAATATAATCATTTTACCGTGTGCCAGATTACGAGGAACGTTCGGCTTCGGCAACACTTGCGGTTTTCCTCTCCCTTTGACCACATTAGATGGATCATTTTTTGCTATTGCAGGAGAACAGATAATACATGTAGCATGTAAAAAGTAAGCTTAATAAAATGTAAGATGAAAGCAAAACGCACTACGAATAAACAAAAACAGCATACAAGTAAGACATCGATGGCATCACTTATATAAATGCACAGTTTCATTAAGCATGCAAGGCATTTTAAAATTATTGTCAAATATGGAAGGACATTAAATAATACGGACCCTAATTGCTTCGTGCATATACTTTAATTCAAAAATGCAAAGTAATAGTTTCAACGTAATTTTTAATGTGATGCATTAACAACTAGACATTAACTTTAAGAAAAACGTATACTATATGTTTGCCTCGAGGATATTAACGGGACACAAATTCCACAAACGTACAGATTTAAAGGTCGTTAAAACAGTTCCAATTCTTTAAAGTATGCTTATATTTCTGTTAAGCTTTTTAAAAATTTACACAACTAGTAAACTAGTTATTATTTTGGTCCAAATACCATTGTGTTACTTTATATAGGGTACTTATCTGCAAAATGGGTTGCCAATTATAAAGGTATCAAAATACAGAGTAGTAGTGGTAGTAGTAGTAGTAGTAGTAGTAGTAGTAGTAGTAGTAGTAGTTGTAGTAGTAGTAGTAGTAGTAGTAGTAGTAGTAGTTGTAGTAGTAGTAGTAGTAGTAGTAGTAGTAGTAGTAGTAGTAGTAGTAGTAGTAGTAGTAGTAGTAGTGGTGGTAGCAGCAGCAGCAGCAGCAGCAGCTGTAACAGTGGCAGTAGCAGTAGTAGTATTATCATCATCATTTTAGTTATTATACTAACAATATCACCTTAAATACCCCCGCTCTTAGCTAAGCTCTAGAACACAAACGCACCGAATCACAAGTAGATAATTATCACCATCAAGCGGCCAAAATAATTTTTAAAAAAAAAACTGCTTTGTTTTATAAAACAATATTATGACACCTACCTTCAAAAAAGGCAACTTTTGTTTTAACCGATGTCAGTCCTGTCTCATCTTCTTGGTTTGCAATAGTTGCTGTTCCTATAAAGTTTGGAAAATGAACATTATTTCTGAATGCATATATATCATGACAAGCAAGGTTCAATGGAAGCTTACTAATAACAAGCATTTGATAGTATTGCGGGCAATACAGTAGTTCCCTACCGGTCCTTCAAAAGTTCTTTAATTAGCATAAGCTCCTGTTTATTGCCATTTAGAATAATTCACGTACCAAATTACATGCGACTAGCTTTTATAGTTTTTTCAAGTTATCAAAGGTTCCAGACTTTAAGCGGATTGACGGAATGACAGACTGGCGGATGGAGGGTAAACTACAGTCCCCTCCGGTGTGACTGGTAGGGGACTAACAACAAATCAGGTTTGTATTTAAGGTATTTCTATGTTTCAATTGTATTGTTCTAAACGTGTTAGAAACATTCTTAGCACAAAACGCCGACGGCAATTAGAGAACTTAATGTATAATTAAAATATACTTTAATAACATAAAAAGTATTCGTGAAGTCCATAAAATTGTTTGCAACTGAAGTGCTAATTTAACGGCTTTAAGCGACGTTGTTGGGTATCAAAGTTCACCCAGTTTTTTTTAAACCACACATATAAATATTCCCAAAACACTTTTTAACACAATATTTTTATTATGTATAGAACATGCCTGACAGATATTGGTAATAGATGCTAATTACAACAATAATAAATAAAACATTACCGTGTGGGAGAATTGTCGGCTTGGGCAACAGTGGTGGCCTTGTTGTCTGATTGGCAACATTGGATGGTTCATCTTTTGCTAATTCAGATGAAAAACCGCGTTAAAAAAAATAGTTTAATAAAATGCAATATTTCGAAAAGGCAAAAGGTTTCTTTTAAAACAGCATACTAAACACCAAAGAGTCTCAATAATTAATTGTGTGTGAGATTTAGGGCTGTAACAATTCACCGATGCATCGTGAGATCGTATTCGCGACTGTCCGATACGGGTGTATCGAATCGCGTCCTAAAAATCTCAATTCAGAAGGCCCTTCACAAAAAATCAGTTATATTAAACTAATGAAAGTAAAAACAAAATATACTATATATCTATAGCATTTTGTACTTGCAATCTTTATTGATCAAACAAAAATGCTTAAGGATTGAATTTCATTCTGGGTGCATTTATGGGATCATGAACGCAATGGTCAAACTGGCAAATCCATGAAGCGCGCATGGGTAATTTGCCAGTTTGACTATTGCGGTCATGATCCCATAATTGCAACCAGAATGAAACTCAATCCTTATATTTACATTCTTAAATAAAGAAATGCGCTATATTTAAATTCAATTTTACATTAAAAGTGCTTGTTTTAAGTGAATAAAATAACCTTGTCAGCGGGAGGAAAAGCTGTTCTTCCTTCCCTCATAACACATTCTAATTATTTATTACGCACTATAAATAGAACTTCCAGGTGAATAATTATTTCTTTAAAAATCACGGCTCGCAAATTGAAACAGAAGTGTAATAGTACATACACCAATAACATCACTGTTTTAAGGGGCGCAACCTATGAACTATGCCGTTTGAGTATTGATTTTATTGTGCTGTGCTGCAACCAAGTGTCCAGTACGGCAATGTTTTTATGCATTGTTTATATTACGTTGCAAAATTGAAACAAGTTTGGGTGTTTATCTACAGCTTTTTCACACAAATGGAGGAAAAGAAAATAAGTATTGCGTGTTTTAGCTACAGATTATGTTGAAAAAAGTCAGTTATTTTTATGTGTACATTATTTGTTTAAGAAATCTGTTATTTAAACTTAAAAGAATAAAAAAGAATGTCAACAGAAGGCAGGATTCCGTTCGAAATGTGTCTTGAAATCAGGGTTTATTCTTTTATTTACAAGGATAAACAATGAACAGTCGTCTATCCTTAGCAAAATATTAATTTACTTGGCGACACATGTGACTATCTACTTCATAAGGTAGGTCGAGTTTTCGTTTTTAAATAATAAAAAGGTCACAATGTAGAATGTTATGAAAAGTCTACGCAAGTGATGAGGCTTTGTATTTACAGGCTCATAAACGCAATCGTTTTCCTTATCAAAATGCTTGTTGAATGTAAATATACCAAATTGACAATCGTATCGCGATTAATATCGTTATCGCGAGACATATATCGTGACGTATCGTATCGCCACCTTGCCAAAGATACACAGCCCTACAGTGAGATATCGATAAATGTTTGCCTAAGGTTATACTTGTGGCCATGTCCTCTTTTAAACCAAAAAGGAAGGTACAATGTTTGCTAACTAGGAAGAAAAAATAACCACATTTAGCAATTTGAACGTAAGGCCCAACAATTGTCTCTTTAAACTAAGCTATCTACCGACGAAAAACAACTGGTTTTTTTTCACAGGGCGTTTGACGAGGCGTTCTTGGCGTGAATTTTTTTTATTATAATTGATTAAACAGCTTTAGGGACTACGAAGTGTGAATCAAACACACATTTGCAGTATTGTAGTATTTTAGAAGAACCTTAAACCTAATATTATCAAAGAATATGCTTTACTAAGATGAATCAACTGGCACCTATTCACCATTTAAATTTAAAAAAAAATACACAACATTTTTATTTATTTTTATTTTAAGAGGAGGTAAAATGGGACAAATTACTTCCTTTTACAATTTTAAGACATATATTTGATCAACTGTGTTATATGAATTTCCGCACGGATGGAATGTAAACGTAGACTATATTGAGCAAAAGCTTTGTCTGATATTCAAAATAAATGGTAAAACACTTTTGCGTTTTAGTATTCAATCGCATTATCAGTTCGTAATTCTTCATAAAATATTGTGTTATTTCTCATAATACAAAACAATACTTGTTAAACTTGTTATGAGTAAATCTAATCATACGAAAATTGAATAGCGTACTTGAACGCGATATAATATCGACATTAGGCAGTATTCATCCGTCTGCGGTATTTGTGATCTTAAGATGAGGTCGTATCTATCTGGGGTACACACGTTTTGATAGAAGCATAGTTATACATTAACTTGTGTTCATTCAAACGCACACTATTCATTTGCAGATTGTAGGCCTAAAACTAAATAAAATACGTTTGACATTGCTGCTTAAAACATAAAAATTAAAGTTTTATATGCGGATGTATAAAGATGCAGTTTTTTTTACTATACATGTATGTTTAAGAATGTTCTTATCTAAGTAAAAGGAAAGTCTCCAGGAATCTAAGCTTGCATGAGAAAATGAGACACTGATAATTTTGTAAGCATTGATGATAATGAAAAATGTCACACACCTAACGCATTAGCGGAAACTCTATTCTCAAAACACAACAACATACAAGTCACGATCCCAGAGGTCTAACAAATATATTCGCAATGATGTGGTACGGAATAACATTTTACCCTTCACAAGCACAAAACAAAAGAAGCATACATGTCGCTTGCACGGATAGGGAAAAAAACAGCCTCGGTTTTATTTAGGCTGTTCACATATGGTAAGGCAAATGCCTCACATATGACGTACCATAGCGCATGGGCGGAACTTTGATTCCAAAACTAAGCCACAAAAAATTCGTGATCCCAGCAGACTAGAAAGGAACTATATGTTTAGTATAAATAACGGAGCGATACATTTTGTTGACATTAGGGATTCTACTTTCCTATAGGCTACCATTTAAGCAAATTTTTAATAGGCCATACTCATTAAAAAATTCGTTGGGTATTTACCAACACATTTTAAATATAATATTTACGTGTATAACGAAAATCTGTTAATTGCTTTTGTGAAAAATAAACTGAAGAAAGGAAAAGTCCTCAAGAAGCATATCCTACACGGGAAAATGGCAGCCTCGGTTTAATTGAAGCTTTTTATTATTGGTAAGAAAGATGCCACACCACTACCGCATGAGCGGTACTCAATTTTTAATGTTAACAACATATAATCCATAATGACCAGAAAAATGTAAAAACAAATTACCTTGTGAATTTGGCAAATTGGTGAGTACCTTCGGCTTTGGCGACACTGGTGGCCCCTTTTTGTTCACATTAGGCGTAGAACCTTTTGAGCGCATGTAAAGAATCAAACGCTGTCGTAAAACATTAAACTTCTATTTTAAAAGGAGAAGACTACGTCAACAATTTGTCTAGTTTTCACAATCTGTCTTTTTGCTATATGATAACATCCAGTATTTAAATATGCTTCGTATTGAGGTAAATGAACTATTGTTATTTTGATTGTGAAACGTTAAAATGTTGCTTTACCGTTGAAACGCTGCTTTACTGTGCACAAACTAATAGAATAGCCAAATGAGTATTGAAAAGGTGCAAACCGTGCATGTAAACAGAATGATGGAATATTAGCATAAATACCGTTGATTTTATGGATTTTGAAATGCCCACTACGCCAGTCAACATGTATAATCTCTTAAAAAGGACAGAAACAATAGTAAAGTTTGAAAACATCCACGATTTACCATGTGGGAGACGGAGAGATTTAGTACAAATTGCTCAGTTGATCTAAAAGTAGATTAAAGTTTATATTGATTATAATGCAGACATGACAGTACCTATATTTGCTGTGCTGTAGGTGTTTTTGTGACAATGTTCCCTCGGAATCTGGAAGTCTGAAATAAGCGTAACAGTAAATATATAAATAACGTTGGTGAAAGTATGTTCTGCCCCGTTGTCAAAACATAGTCCCCCACCAATTGTTTTGAACAAAAAGGTTAAGGGACCAACTAATAAAAGTTTATGTTAGGTTTATGTCAAAATATGCAATCAGTTTAACAGAATATCCTATTTAAGGCTTATTAATTTATGCAATTTGAAACCGTCACCATCTTTTGCCGGAGTCATTGTATACTTTTATTCAACGAATGTGTAATAAGATTTTTGAATAAAGTTATATGCCAAATGTAAAAGCTATTTTCAAATTTTGCTGAACCTTAATGTTTTAATAAGTTGGTAAGGTCATTCCTGTTATGTTCAAAACAACCACATAGTTAGATACATTATTAATGTGAACATGATGATACACTACGTACGATGATGTAAGACTGAATAAGGTCAGGGCTAATAGTTTATGAACATGATAATACACTACGTACGATGATGTAAGACTGAATAAGGTCAGGGCTAATAGTTTATGAACATGATGATACACTACGTACGATGATGTAAGACTGAATAAGGTCAGGGCTAATAGCTTATCATGAGTACTTTGTGCTAAGCTGAACGTGTGAATGTGGTAGTACCTCTTTTTACTTTGTTGCTTGTAGTATCTTGACAGGGTATCTTCCCCGAAACTTGTAAGGTCTCTTCTGTGAAGTCTGCACAGTCTGAAAATAGTAACAATTAGGGTTGATTATTTAAAAGACTTTCACAAAACACTTATAAACCCAGAAAAACAACAGGGCGTCGCCATGTAATATTAATAATCAAAGATAACGCCCACCGATTAATGATATGGTGTAGGGGGATCTTGTGATAATAAACGAGACCGGTAATAAATGGGCTAAAGCGTAGTTCACTTGCTTGCATTGAATCCTATCTACAGATTCAGATAACCCGGTGGACTTTCATTTTAAAACATTAGGAACATCCACTTCACAAAATATAAAAACCCAATAATAATGGGCTGAATAATAACTGTTATAAGTTCTGTCAACTCAGTTGTCATGCTATTTAAACAATTAAATTTCTAAATTATGTATGCATATATGAGTTGAAATGCATACATCGATACAAACAAGGAAATGGTTATTAAGTGCAGCTTAAGGGTGAATTGCTACTAAAGTTGCTCTATTAATATGTTCAACCATTTAATTTCTTAATATCCTATAGTGTCCTATATGACTGTATATGTATTCAAATATGCAAAATATGAAAGTCATTGAACTTGTAAAAAAAACAGCTGTGTTCGCACGACGCGTTCACAACTCTCTTAAAGACCCTACAGCGCTGCCACGGCGTCCCCACAAAGCGCTCTCTTGCGTGCGAGGCAATCGCAAAGCCGCGACGTTATCTTTGTGATTGTTCAAATTGTGTCCATTAACTTAGTCCTTTTTATGTATAAAGAACAAGTTTTAGTTTAAATCTAATTCCTCGATTGAATCAGTTGCTAAAACGTGTCTTGTACCGCTAAATTTAATGATGGTTAATCGCATCATTTTATCATCTTGGATTGACTCTACCAGAATTCGGAATATTGTAGTCCATCTAAAACAAGCAGGTTACTTTTTTTTAATTTAACACGATGCTCAAATCATATTAAAGGTTTCAATTATCGTATTTACTTTTTCAGTGTCAAGTTCGATTACCACCAAAACTTCAATGACCCTTGTTGTTTTAATACAAGAATATTACTGATCAAATGGGCCCATGCAGCCAAAGCCTTAAATATAAAAATTCGAATTGCTTTAGGTACGCAACACGTGGTTTCTATTACAACATAATAAGGGTAGTATATGTTCAGCCGAGAACTCCTCAGACAACAGGTGTTTCGCCCCTTAATCTCAATACACCTTCGTGATTGCTGGGCAGCAGTTGGGATAAAGCACTGATTGTTTGGGTTTTTTTTGGTTGCGTCCACAATATGGCCGCATTTCCTGTGATGGTTTCCGGTTTCTTTATATTATAATTATGCACTGTATTGTAAATGTTGAGAACCACCAATACTAACTTCCGGAATGCTTACGTCAGATAGGGTTTTCCCAGGGGCTACTAAAACCCGGGACCCGGGATCGGCTTGCTAATGATGCTTTTATATCAAATAAATTAATGATTCCATTACATAATTTGTGTAAATATCATTAAAAAAGAAAATGATAAGCTTCAACACATATGCATGATATAATGAATGCCTGAAAATCTTCTAATCCACATTTGTATTCACATTTTTATGAAAATAAAAGATTTAACATACACTAAGACTTCGAAAACAAATTTAATTTTCATAATTTTTAGCATTGTCATTATAATCATTTAAATATTCCATTACATAATTTGTCTACATATCATTTAAATAAAAATGATGACCTTCATTACATTTGCATAATATTATAAAATGTTAAAAGATCTCCAAATCCACATTTGTGTTCAAACTTTCAGGAAAATAACATATTTAAAACATATGCTTGTACTTGTCTTATTACCTCACCTGAGCAGTTCATTGTGATAAGTCTCAGAACTAATACCCAATGGATAGTTCCAATAATTTTCAAGCACCTCCACAAGCGGCATATTTTCTTTGATCTTGTGATAAGGTTTATCACAAACAGGAAGTACGCTTTTTTTTGTATTTTCTAGGTCAGATTGTCAGCTGACAATATCCTTCTAATCTATTGGATGAAAATTGACCATGTACAGTTATAAATAATCATGATTGACAGTTGTGGAACTGTCCATTACGGTTTTATTGCATTTTACTCCATTGGGTATCAGATTTCCTTGTTGTGTATCTCAACCATTTGCGTTTCTAGTAAATGTTTTAGAAACGATCATTCTAGGACATTATTCAACCCATTGTTAAAAGTAACCACTTGTTAGATGGTTTAATACACATGTAGTTTAAAGACCAAGCTGTTTTATCAAACAAACATAATTCAGACCATTAACCCAAAGGAAGTTTCCACATGGTGTTTTTTCTGTTTCAATATCCGCCATTAAAATCCTGGTTGACCTTATACATAAGCTGAGGTCATAACTCTAAGGTACAGTGAGTATCGAGGTGTTCCGAAAACAAGTTAGAGTTATGAAAGTCAGAAAAACAGTGTGATGTGTCATCAACTTTTTAGTAATGGACTTACTGTGTACCAATTGTGACTAGCATTCACAAAAGTTCCCAAATGTCTCACAAAACAATTAAAACACTCACTACAACTTGGCAATCCTTCCTTTTTAAAGGAAATTTTATTAAATCATCTTAGTGGCAGATGAGCAGATGACGACATCTGGGCGGAGATTTGTTTGGACTACATCTGGGGAAAACAACTTGTGTCTGACCTCGAATTATTTCAAATTATATAATACAATAAGCTAACGCAACATTGGTGGAGGTTTTCATAAAATGTTATAACTATGTATTAGAAATGTTCACAATTATTACTTACAATATGGCAGATAAATTAAATCCGTTTAACCACTTAAATGCTCTTCATGCGACAGATAACGACGTTGGAGGGTATCAAGGTTTTCCCAGTTGATAATACCCAAACACATTATTATTGCCAAACACATTTAATATGATATAAACAATATGTAGAGCATATGTTGGACGAATATCGATAATAAATGCGCATTACGACGCCAATAAAACGAACATTACCGTGTGCTAGATTACGAAGAACCGTCGGCTTCGGCAACACTTGTGGCCTTGTTCTCTGCTTAACCACATTAGATGGTGCATCTTTTGCTAATTCAGAAGAAAAAAGCGCGTTTAAGGAGGATGTCCATTTCGATGTTCAAACAACAGTCAATCACGTTGAAATCAAAAAAGTAAAATATTTTTAGTAACTGTATTTGAAAAGTCACAACGATAACTTGTAATTCGTCATTAATTAGCCAAAAACAATAGATTGTTTGTCAAATAAGGACAGACCAGTTCAAGTTCGAAAATGAATGTAAACAATAAGGGGTCATTGTGAAACAAAGTGTGCATCCTATAGAATACAGTGAATTATTGTTTTGTTATTGTTTAACCGTGCAAAACAGACAGCACAAAAGGGGTAAAATAGGTACCATTAAGTAGAAAGATGGCAATTCGGCAATGAACGGCATGGGCTCTTTTGCTCCAAAGACCCTATACGCCAGGTTAATGTTAAAACCCCTTAAAAAGCACTGGAACAAAGAAACAGTATCCGAATATAAAAGAATTACCTTGTGTGGTGCTTAGAGCCCTGGTTATGGCCTGTGTTCGTGTGCCAAGCGTGTTTTCACCAGGTGCACCTGTTTAATAATTAACAATACAGTGTTTGACAAACATATTGTAGGAGGCAATGTTAAGTTAAAAAATATGTTATATTTTATGTATTCATGTGCCTTTTTCTTAAAGTGGGTATATACGATATTTAAAACTTTTCTCAGCGTTTTATTCCGGACGCCGGGCTTTCGTGGTAAATCTAAACGAGTGTTGAATATTGGCCTGTTGAGAACGTAAAATTACGAGACTAGAGTCTGAAACGGAGTCAGCATTGTAGTTTAACAATAACCGAAATTGGCAATCAACAATTGAATTGGTACATATAGTAAATACAATGTTAATATATGTTTCGGTGTTATGTATCATTTCATTCTTTTTGACGATAAACTACCACTTGATATTAATAGACTTAAAAAAATAGTTGATAAAAAGAATATATATATCCCCTTTAGCCTCCTTGGTAGAATTTAGGTTTTGTTCTATGTAGACCTTGAGCCAATACATGCACTCTCAACTCTTAAAACAGTTTTGACATGCGTTTACTCTCACCATGTAAAGCCATACTGAACATCCACACCAGGCGTGCTAATTACCAAACATATGTATAGGTTCACGCGCATGAAGCTTATTCTGACACACCCGATGTTCAGAAGAGTGGGTGGAACCTGGGCAGATGCAATCGAGCATATGTGGATTGATAAAGGTTTTGGGCAAATTTAGCCAGCAGACATTTTATGCTCACGGGTGACAAAGGACGTACCAGACGATGAGCATAAAAATAACCCCGAGGAAACTGACAACAGATGAAGTGTTTGACGATCAGTAACAAAACATTAGAAATAACTGTTTTGAAAGGGTGTTTGAGTTCATTAAGTAAACAGTGAACCAGATCAAGTAAATGGTTAACAAGACTAAACCTAGTTTTCATGTATGAAATATTGTTAGAAACGATTGAGAAATATTTATGGTTCGAGAGATAACAGTTATCAGACAGCGAAACGGTTTACAATAGAAGAATATGGGGATGCATATGAATACATTTGTACGTAGAATGTATTTAGAATGTTATCTGAAAGCAATAAACTAACATAAAGATATTGACTAAACAAATAAATCATATGCATTATTCCAAATTCATACACATGTTACAAACCATTAACAATAATAGACAAAACAATTAAAAAAAACGTTCATACAAAACATAAACTGCATGTATTACATGTTAAATTACACAGATACAAGTGTGGTTTTCCTGCCCTTAGCATAACATAAGTTATAAGAGTATCTTAGATCTTAAGTCAAATACTAATTTTTAATTACAAATAAGAAAAATATTAATAAAAAGAATGAATACTTATATAGTCAAGAATTTAAGACTTACTGCATGTGGTATTCTGTACTCCCCAAAATATTATACTATTACAATGAGTGCCCGATCTGCTATTTTGAAGGTAAACGGAACACTAAAGATTTAGAGAATTGCAAGAAAATATTAAAAAATAAATATAAATAATTCGGAGAAGTGACCAATCATATTACTTAGAATGGCACCTAACAAACAGATGTAATTGTAACCTATTCCAACTTTGGAGGATGCCTCGGTAACTGAGAATGGGTTTCAGCTTGTTTATTCTATCAACAAAAGAGCTGCCAGCAAAGTGTCATATGTGGTACATGTACTAACGTAGACCGATTGCTCTGCAGACATATTGACCCCACACATGACACCATTTATGTATCCACACCCACTTGTGTCATCTACCAGCTCTGCTCTCTCACAACGTCGAAATGTCTTTGTTTTGTGTTTGTTTGTTTCTTTAAATTTTATCGCCGTTTGTCAACTATAACTATTAGAAGATGAATACGAAATATCACATGATTACAATTGAAATTGAACATGGTGATTTTTACCCCCCAGATAGCCAGCCAGTGATAAGGTCATTTCCCTTTTCAAATTTTGTAAGGGACAACAGAACATAATATAACGCGATTTGTCTTGTTTCAAACATCATGAAGAAGGTTAGCCGCCACCGGTGGGATACGAATCCTGACCTGGTTTAAAAGAATAAATGTTATTTCTTTTTGTTTCTTTAATACACAGAGGGTATTGGTTGTGGATATAAACTTCGAGTTGACATTTATGCAAGGATATATTATCTATCAGATAAAAACGTTAAATCAATTATCGATGCTGCAATTCAGCTGGCAGAAGGCTCCGATCTCGCATGTTCAACTTTTTATTGCAAAACGCCTATGCTGACAGAGGCAAAACATTAGAATGGCAATCAAACATCATTTATACAGCAGGTTTTATACAAAATAATCATTTTGAAAATATTTTCCCCGTTTTGTTCTTTGTTTGATTGTCTGAGTTTTGCTTTTATGCTTGCGTTCTGCCCCTGCTGCATGTCCTCTCGTGATTTTTTATTGTTTATTTTAACACAATTTAGCGTACGTCTGTACCAGGTAAATTGCGTTGTTTCTGCCAATAACCTAATGTGTGTCAGGTAATGAACGAATAAAACCAATCATTCATCACTAGAAATTACAAACTAAATAAGCTAGAGCAAAACGTACACACACACACACACACACACACACACACACACACACACACACGCACACGCACGCACACACACACACACGCACACACACACACGCACACAAACACATAAAGCATAAAAAGACTAACCTGGATTATCACTTGTGTCTGATTGTTCTTCATGATTCCATTTCTCACATAATTCAAATCCCGAGTTTAACGGTTTCTGGCCGTGTTTGCAGCTCATTTTAAATTACAAATTATGTCCCAACATTCTTCATTATGTGTATTAAACTAAACTGTTTTAAACCGAACGTTGACTTGTTTTAACTATGCGCCATATTTATGACTATTGTACGTGAACACACATTGCTGATAAGATTACACCTTTACATAGCAGTTTATTCATATTATTTAGATATTTAAATCTTCAATTGCTTGTATAAATTATGTTTCATTATATTACGTTCTGAAGGTATTTGCACGAAAACTCAAATGTACAGATGTTATAATGTTACATTTTCTCCATATACTGGTCAGGTAAAAAACTAAAGATGTAATTGTACTACGTTTTAATGTTATAATGGGTCGTTTAACGAAAACCACATATTTGCAGCAATACTGAAGATTTGTGAACCCTGTTACCTCAAAAATACCATTCTTTAGTAATAAAACATTATAATAATAATATTATTGCTAATACCATTTATTAGCCAAACACAATGGATTTCACGTGGGCATGCAGAACTCACAATTTAATATGACTTAATAAAAAGACAAATCAATTATTGTTCACTTTCTAACCTCTTCTTTTTTAGACAAAGTATTGATAGTTCACTTGTAAAACTGTAAGATTAACTCAGTTGGTGCATGGAGTTTAATACGGCTAATTGTGAAAGGTATGTTTCTTTAAAAGGGTATTGCGGGAGATTATTTTGCGGGGTGCAATTATACGATCCACCGCCTAAATTTGCTGTAAAAACAGTGTCTCGTTAACCTAGAACTTGAAATGTCAATAACAAGTGTGTATGTGACAGAGAAAGACTATTAACACATTTTGGAATTTCAACATGTTTACAATTAAAATATTGCGCTAGGGTAGTTTCTAATCATGTAGGTCCTAGGTGCTTAAAGCAAACATAAAACTTTTCATTTCAGTGCATCTGGTCTTGCTAATGTTATAAGTTTGAAAAAGAGGGTGGCATAATTTATATGCAATTTATGCAATGTAAGCACTGCATACGATTATCCGCTACACATTCTCCGTTTGGTGTTAAAAGATCAAGTTCGAAATAAAATGTCTGGTATGCGTTATTCAGTTAAGTTTCGTGGAAATCAATGCTTATATCATGAAAATAGAAAACAAAAGCGAAACTCGATTTCCCAACTATTCTAAAAAAAGCGACAGCTCAGTGCTAAATATAGACGTGGAGTTTTGCCTGCGTACTAAGTAGTCATAATAGTGCTTGCTTAATTAATTTCATAATAGTTTTATTAGCATTCCTAGATCAGACTTTGACAAATTGAGTTACACGTAAAAAAGCCAAGATATGTGTTAGTTTGGTTTTAAATGCGTGTTATACAGTATACTAGTATTTGTATTCAGTCTTCAAATTGCACAAATGTTTCTTGTTAACCTCGAACTTGAAATGTCAATTACAAGTGTGTTTGTGTTTATATAACATAGAACACCCAAAGCGCCACAGTATCATCGACTTAGAAACATATTTAGGACTTAGCGGAGAAGTCATCTGAAGATTTTCCTTTACAATTCAATGTTAACTTATGACCTCTAGTAATTCAGTGTTAACTTATGACCTCTAGGGAGGGGCCAGGGGACATACTCTGAACAAATTTGGTAGAGAACCAATAGATAATGCTATATGACAAATATGAAAGGTCTGGACATTTTTTGATCCCGTGACCTACTTTATTTGCAACTGACTAGGACCATTTTAACAACTGGTCTAGAAGTCACCAAAATAATCATTCTTATGGAGATTTTTTAAATAGGGCTAAGCGGTTTAGGAAGAGAAAACATTTGTAGATTTTCCTTTATAAAACAATGTAAACTTGTGACCCCTAGGATAGGGCCAACTTAGACCCAAGGGGTATTATATGATCAACTTTGGTAGAGTACCCCTTGATGATGCAATATACTAATACTGATACTAAGTTATGGACACTGTGGTATTAGGCAATATGTTGTTGTTGTTGTTTTTTTTGGAAACAATATCACAACTTAACAGTATCTAAGTACTAACAAAACGAGTACGCAAAACAGAATACACGCAAAATACAATATGATTTTTTTCTGTTTACTGGATTTTAACACTTATGATTTTACATTTCTCACATATGTGAATTTCACTTCACGTGTATATCGTCTCCCTATAATATTTGCAGTTTATTTTATATACATTCGTTTTCTACACATTTTTAACTGACATATGCGCCAACACGTCAAAGTATGTGTTGTATATTTTATGTTCATGTAACAGAAATATGTTATAAAACGAAAACCTTTAAGAATGACACAGTTTGTCCTAAAGTATTTATATGCATACATATGAAATAGAATAGTTTTTCAAGTAATGCGAACCAAATTTTCAATTGGTTTAAACATAGTTATTTATGAGGTTCATATTCATGGAGAGTACTATAACTATTTACTCGGTTAAGAAGAATCTATGCTATTTAAGTACTAGAATAATGCATACTTACTTAGTTATTTTAATTTTAAATTTTGATTCAGTTTCGACTTGTTAAGTTAGATACTGTTAATAACTCGCCTTTATTACATCATACAATAAATTTGAAAACTGTATGCATTATTATTTAGAAAATAATACATGTGTTAATATATATAATAACAAAGTAACGTTAAAAATATTATAACTCGGCCTCAGCAGATTTTATTAACATTTATAAACATGCGCTGTTACAATCTTAAATATTAATAAAAATATAATAAATATTATTTTTCTCACTAATATCGCCAAAAAATGCAGTTTTTTAGACTGACAGCAATTTGTGTTTGTTTAAACGATGACGTCAGTTGATTTACAACTCAAAACACTCTACCGGCTTGTGAAAAATGCCGTTTTGCCAGTACCGAGTCTTTTTCTTTTCATTTCTTTCACAAGAATATCTACTTTAAGTCTAATAAAGTGTGTGTGTTTTAATAACGCTAATCAATTGATGTCAATTTTCTTGGACGGAATGCACTTTTTGACGTAATGCAAAACTAAGAATTGCACGTGCTTTTCCCCGGGGCTTTTAGCGCATAATTGCCCTCCACGTGCGGACCAATTATTCGATAAAATATATCGAGGGAGTGTACGTTAATTTGTATTATATATACTAACATATGTATTATTACTAACAGCAATACGTCAGTACTTTTAATTATAACTTATAGAATGTTTACCATTAATTGTCTGTGTCGCTTAGCCGACATAAATGTAACCTTACTTGTCCTAGTAACAAACAACTGCGTCATGTTTTGTGTCAAATGTTACATTTCGAGTTATCTACTTATAAAGTGGCTCCCTATAGTCGGTTACAGACAACCATTGGGAAGCCGATGGTTTAAAAGTGTTAAGTGAATATAAACATTAAGGGGAGGTAACCTTTTTAAAGATGTGACATAATATTGCATTTAAGATTTCTGTCTCTTGATACATTACAACTGATGAATGAAAAACTATAAATAACCCTATATTAAAAACCAGACAATCATAGTTTCAGCCTAACTTAATCAGCCTTTTCCCCTTAAAAAGTACATGTTACTGAGACTCATCAATTAGTTTTTTTTTGCAAAAAACCACACCAAAAACCTGTGTACAATTAATGACAAAGCGGTGTCCGATCCCGATTATATTAAAAGCAGCCGTTGGTATGTTTTCGGGCGTAAATATATGCGCAAATTTTAAAACAAAAAGCTATGTGCAATAAGCTGTTAAATGTACTTCTCGAAAACCAGTCATTTGCAATAAATTACAAGCAATGTAAAACGTTTTCACACAAAAAATCAGAATCAAACGCCTAGAAATCACGTAAAAAGCCGTTTTTCGGATACGGCGGTATATTGCACGTGCCTTCAAAATAGGCTATACTACCGCATGTGCTGACGTCATAACGACAAAACCGTCTCATATTCGTTGAGAGCGGACGTAAAACTACATGTATGCCAACTTTCATAGAAATCGGCTGACTTTTATTTTTTGCGGAGAAACCTTTTCAGGTACCTTAAGGGAGGTATTAAGGTGTAAAATTACTTCCCTTTAATTTAATTTAAGCAAATATAGGTAACTTGCATTTTAAAAAGATTTTTCTACGGTTGAAAAGTAAAAGCATAATATATATCACATTTTAATGAAAAAAAAACTTGTTTATTTTTTTATAAAAAATACAAATGTGTATCCTTCATAGTCCATTAGGAATGTCATACCTTAATATGCTCACGAAAATAGGAATCGAGCCTTATACTTACATTTTTCCATCT
>Ga0224511_10000291_pt1 | contig 21780 bp, 12 predicted proteins | sample SF_May12_sed_USG_2_FD_169988 | JGI IMG/M metagenome (GOLD analysis project Ga0224511, IMG submission 169988) | Sediment microbial communities from San Francisco Bay, California, United States - SF_May12_sed_USGS_8_1 | ecosystem: Environmental > Aquatic > Marine > Sediment | place: USA...
TTTAGTCAAGCCAATGTTTTTGGCCATCTTTTGATCATCTCTTTTGATGGAGCCAATTTGAAAACCTTTGTTTGCCATCTGTAGTCATCACCTACCCACTATTTGCCCATCCACTGATTGTTAAGGGGTGGGGGTAAGTGATTCATACAGATGGAAGACCAGCATATAGTTGTTCTGGTTTGACATGATAATTGACCAGCCTGGGATCATTTCGAGCTTCACATAACCGTATGCCTTTCCGGCATCCTTATTGAAAATCATAGATCCATATGATTTGGTATAACCATCCAACCATAGGTCGCCATGGGTGTGACACAGAATTTGAGACCATAATCCATACTAAAACATGCTTCACGTATCAATATAAAAGCAAATACTTCCACACCCAGACCTGAACAGTGTGAGCTCAATAGAAGTTACGTATTCATATCAACCCAAATGAGTAGGTGGCCAATTCCTTTTGTCATATATAGCTAATCTAAGTATGTTCAAGCCTTAAGTATTATGCGTATGATATGGCATAGGCCAGGCCTGATAATGAAATAATTTTCAGCGGTCTAATGAATCAATGAACAAGCTATTTTAATCTATGCAACTAAAGTGATGCCACGGTTGCCTCGTTACAACTATGCATAACAACGAGCTTAATCTTGGTTTTCACCAGCAAAAGGATTATCATTGTTTGCTAATAGTTGACATAACTTTCGCCGTCTGAATCAATGTTTGAGCTGGTATGGCTGTTGTATTGTAATATAAAACTTTCCTTTCACAGTTCCAGTGTCCTTCATCTGTCTTCAGTCCTGTCACTTAGTTTGTGAAACGGCTTCCCTCGATATATATGGCGTTTCCTCAATTTGATTTTTCTATTAGATAGCTCAGTGGTAAAACCCTGGGCTCGAAACCGTGAGAACATGGGTTGAAATCCCAATCATGTTTGGCTCCCGTTGTGAACAGGCTCTCCTCACACTAATCCTAGCTCAAAACAAAAACTATGAGGAGTTGATACTGATCCACTTGTGGTTCCCCATGCTAAGCTGCAACTGATGAACAAAGTATATAATCTGGTAGCTTCACTATAACAGTGAAGACGTCTTACGCGGAAAAGCATTCCTTTTGCATTGCGGTTCCATGTTATATCAACTCTGTATCTTCTGTTAGATGGATGTATTTACGCTACGCTGCCCTTCCTCACCTCTACCTACTGGAGCCTCTGACAGAACACACTATAATGGGTCCTCTCTCTAGCTTCGCCGTTCAGTATTTGTTCCAAGTTCCATTTTATGTCTTCCTGATCTGCCATATTGTCTTATGGTGCCTTCTGGATTATCTCATGCTGAGAATGCTAGAGGTAAGTTATTTAATAACATACAGCCATTTTTATTCAAATAACTTTCAAGAAGGTACTTTTCTTAGAGATTGGATTTGTTGGCAACTTATTTGCTGACTTGGGGCGTACAATCATTCAATGCGATCAATAAAGTTGCTCTAAAAAATTCTTTTAAAATACTTTGAAAAGAGCTATTCTTTGTGCTAATAAAGGTCGAATCCTTTATTAGCTGAATTTGGGTGAACACCGTGGATTGCATGAGTGACAATTAGTATTGCCCCTCTGTTTATGTGGCCTGATAAGTAAGGGGCTTGTGTCTTTGGCTAAGCCTCCTTTGGGCATTGCCCACCCTTGAGCTTTGTATTAAATCTCAACATGACCTCAATTTTTATTTACTACCTAGTAAATATCTAGTTTGATGTCTGAATACTAATTAAGTCATCTGTCATCCTCCTACTCAAACAAATAAGTTTGGAAATGGGCATTAAAAATCCTGTTGATCATTATGACAGACCCAGTTCTATAATCAGCTCTAAGCTGTGTGTATAAAACACCTGTATAAACAGTAGGTTAAGTATTCAAAGTGGTAGCTTCTTATAAAGATAACTACCCTACTGCCCTAATCCTTACATGGTAACTAGTGCGAAACTGCAGGCATAAAAATATGTGACAATGTGGCAGAGATTACCAGTGTGTTTGAGAAAATGATTAGAGAAGAGGATGGTGAGGAGATGATATGAAAGGTTGTGTGTGAACAATATGTAGTGTGAATATAAAGGACTGTAGGTAGTTTGTATGGACTCTGCTGGATCTGAGCTACTCAAACCCTTTATATCAATATATACAGGGCTTGCCACACAATCGAGAATTTGCGATTTTACGATAAGCTAATCGCGAATCGCGGAAAAGTCTCAATTCGCCTTCCTAGCCACACGATTGCAATCACTATACGCGCACTACTAGGGTTTTCCGCAGTCACATGACTGAAGCCAATGAGACTGCGTAGTTGGTGTCGTATCGAGGTTCTATTTCCGGTCAAACTGTCGTTAGCAATCGTGCGTGGGGATTGTGCTCGTAGTCGGACTCAACTAGCCGCTACTTGCAGGCAAATTCAGCCAGATTTCATTCTATAATCACCTCTGATGCTCTGGCTTTCATGAATTTGATTGTTTCTTGCTCTGTGCTGGTGACTGCTCCCAAACTGGCTCAAATAAGGTTTCAGGTCAGACGTAATTAGTCATTCTGACTTTCTACTTTATAGCCTTCGACTTCCCACGGGCTATGGAAGTGATTGAGCCAATCAGCGTGCACTTAGCAAGTGCGATTTGCGATTTTATTCAGCATGCTAGAATTGCAGTTTCACCCGAAATATCTATCGCAAATTCATAATGCAATTTTTCACGTAACGTTATTTGCGATTTTTTGCAAATTCACCATCATGTGGCAGGCCCTTAATAATGGGGGGGTTTTCCATTTGCTATTTACAACATTCTCAAACTCATGTCCATGTTACACTTATTTCTTTACCTTCTATGGGATGTTTAAACTTGGGAATGTAATCTGTGTAAAATAAAATCCTCAATTGATGATTAACGAAATGCATTCCTGTATATGTTGCAGAATCGTCCTATCACCATGTCTGTCACTAGTTATATAAAAGCATGGATCGTTCGTGAGGTATCCTTCATATATCTTTATCTCAATGTACTGAGTATGCGTTACGTATCCTGGGCTGGTAACAAATTTGTGGTTCATCTCGGAGGCCGAACGAGCAAGCCCGGTAATACCTAACCTTTATAATCTACCCCACTATTCCACTATTCACTACAGCAGAACTTAGTTGACGTGTTATATTTCACTACCATTGTCACTGCATTATTTTGATAAGTATTTTTCTTCACGTGTCATTTTTATTGGGTGCTTTCACATCATTTGATACAATCATACGTATTACTTGAATATTTATGTACATATGGCGTATTCACCGAGAGATTTATGTATTATGTTATACTATATTACATTATTTTGCATATCATGAGAGTCAGTCAGTCATTCTCTCAGGGTTCAAGTGATTACATTAAATATTTGAAGATTTATAACCAATACTATTTTTACATCCACCGAGTTATGCTACATTATAATGCCACTGTCGCCACCACCACCAGGGTGGAATGAGCACATACATTGCGCCATCATAAATTATATGCTATAAATGAAATGTTCTGAAAAGAGACCTCCTGAATTGTTGATGCAAGGCGCGCGATGTCAAATGAAAATAGGGTAGAATAACTCCTTGTGTTTTGCATTGCGGGTTCAGGTGACCCAGTGACTGGGTGACCAGACTTCCTTCATGATGATAATGCGTAGCCATCCTCTACACAATAACCTACGTAATAATATTACTATACTACTGCTGGTAGTCAGCTTTGTTACTTATCACTTCTTTATATCCATTAGAACCCGAACGATGAGGGGCGCTTAGTACATTTTTCCTTATTATATAATGCACTAAAGAAAAATTCTTTTACCAGTCATAAGAGTTAACATACCAATTTAGATTAGTGAAGTTAGTAAATTAGTAAACTAGCTAAGAATGACTGACCCCAATCGTAAACCCATACAGATATTCATGGAATCATATATTCCAGGGTCCAATTTTGAGATATTTGAAAACTATTGTTACTGGATATGAAACTTACATCAAACTTATCTATGCTGAAAATAAGCAAAGCTATCTAGTAACTATAAGAGGATCTCACTTGTTTATGTAAATATATTGTCGTATTCATATAAAATATAGATGTGGTAACAAATACTTGACAACTCTTTACCCAACTTTCAAAGCTATTTACTACCTGATGCCAAATGGGCCGATCCTAATGGCATGAAATATGAGGATCATTGCCATCAACGCAGTATGATTCAAGACGTTGAAAAATGTTATGATTACTAGGCCATCTCTGTGGATTGTTCATGCTGTGGCTTGGGTGCACAGCATTTGAGTTTAATCTTATAAACCCCAAACACTACCAAATGTATCACCATCAGTACAAGCAAAATGAGCACACAGGCAATGGCGGTTTGCGATGGGTTACGCCAATCCAAAATCCCTGGATATAAAACATTGAGCCCCGGTCTTAGAGCCCAGAAAATGCCACTCCAGATTACATATAGAACGATATATACCAACGGGTGTGAAAAATGAAGCAGTCTCACGGGGACATGATTGAAAATTAGCTCAATGAGCACAAAAGCCGAATTCAATCCATGAACAGAGACATCCCAAAAGTTTGTGCCCGTGAGTATTCCTTGTGCTAGTAACGATTGGTACAGGATTGACCAATAGACTACTGTTACAATTATTGAGTTCGCTATAATTATATTAAACCAAATCCACTGAATTTTGTTGTACCAAGGTATGGCCTCATACTCATCAGATGACTCGGATCTCTGCTCCGTCTGGCTTACCATGGCAGCTTTGTGTTTTCGTTGGTAGACGTACTGGACAATACTACAAAAACATGGTACATAGAGATTTGGTATAGCTAGGATGGCTGAGCGGGAAACTCACAGTGTTGACCTTCTAGTTTCAAATCAAGTTCTAGTTTCAAATCAAGTGGGTTGCAGTTTGGGCAGGGATGGGCGTCCGACTAATAGTTACGTTATGTGGACAAGTCATTTAGATTCAACTGGGGAGTTGTCTACTTTTCTATTGAGCCAAACGACATTAGAAAATTAGGGTTAATTACTGGAATAAACCATTTTAAGTGTAATACATGTAAACTAATAACTAACATCTAAAGAATATGATTCTAGTTTATTTCGACCATTTTGGAATTTAGCTGAAATCGTAGTTCAAGTCAGTACTGGCAACGACACTTAAAATATTTATGTGGCAGTACTAAAGGACAGTTTTGCTTTATTTGAGTACCGATCAGGCTGTGATGTCATAAAACAGAATTGCCCGCAAAAAGCTTTTGCTGACGACTTCAAAAGGCTTTAAAAGATGCCTTTCTCTAGACCCGTTGGTCTCAGGCAGCCGATCGCCCAACCAACACTGGTCCAATACGAAAGTGGCTTCATGAGGGGATAACCCTTTGTTCACCAAAGGACTCCTAGGTTAGAGTTAGGGGTGGATAACTCCATTTACTGCTCATCGATTACAATCAGAAAATACTGGGAGACTTAAGTTCCGCGTGGATCCCGGTTGAACAGTTAGTGATGGTATCTGGTATTGTTTATGTTTTTATGGGGTTTGCAGTCGTGATCGGTCATGAGCAGTTGAGTTTACTAATTATGGGGGGGCCTCACTGGGGCATTGACAACTATAGGCCGTTTAATTATCTTTCTGATTTTGCTGAAAATCGGTAGAAAGGTGTCTACATGTGTCAATATGACACCTGTGAAATCATTTCTCAATCAGACCACTCACTCAATAGCTATGATCAAAAATCCAAATGCTCCATATACGTCTATCATTGAATGAGGCCTATTAGGTTCCGTATGAAAATCTTAGCAGCCTCTGACATGGAACCCGATTATGCAATACGCTGCACTTGGGTTTTGTTAGTCCGCCTGTACAGGTGAGAACAATGCATGTATAGCAGGTCTCCAGAAAGAGACCAATATATAACGTTAAAAACTTAAGTAGCACTTTAACCTCTTTAAAGTAAAGAGATCTATGGCTTTATCTAAGTTTTCTATGCAAAATAAAATCATACAATTTTAACAGAGGTAGATCTCACAGCGTTTTGTGCTACATACAGGGTAGGTAGAGTCGACAGCAACCTGTCTTCTAGTACAGGATAGAGGGACAGCTCAATGGCTGGAGCGTTTGGCTCAAGATTGAAAGATCCTGGGTTCAAGTCCTAGTCATGCTGAGGGCCCATCGTGAGAATGGGCTCCTCACATAATTCCTAGCTTCTGCCGCTCCAACAGGCCTCAGGTTTAGGAGGTCCATTAAGTAGAATGGCCACTTGCCTGAATAGAAAAAAATAGGTGCATTCACGTACACTCGGTCGCGGAGAGAAAGCGCAGTTGAGTTCAGGATGGATTTTGATCAGATCAGAGTTGTCCTCTCTCAACTTTAACAATGGTTTGAGCCTAACATTCGTTCGTAATTCGTTACCCCAGCATAGTAATCAAGTCTCTTTGCGATAACCTTGACATTTACATAAACTACTACGCCAACGCCTATGTTTGATCGTAGAATCCTGTTCGGGTGCTTTCGGTCGGGGACCGCGACCGAAAGTAAAAGATGCTCTTTTTAATCGAGCTTTTCGATCGCGCTCTTGATTAACTTTTGAGATTTCGCGACCGGAATGGATTGAAAAAACTGAGCATGCGAAAGCACCTATTAAAACCTAGATGACTGTGATCACTTGCCTAGTAATGGATGCAGTTAGGAAGTAGATGAATATCATAATGTAGGTCCAAATTGTAAAGAAAACTATGGTGGGATGAGAAGGCCCTGGTCCGGGTCGTGATAGCTGCCGAATCAACACAACTATAGTCCATATCATACAGAAGCAGCGGAAAATCAGCAGGGGTAGACGACCCTGCGGAATCTAAAAACAAAAATGGTGATAATACTGTGTTCTCTGTTATCTGGTTCGGCAGTGGTGGTTCTTCTCGCGTATGGCAAAGCTGCCGGGTTAAATACTTGTTTTTCACCAGTTACGGCTTAACACGGAGCGGGTCAGTATCAATGCTCCAGGCTAGGGGTGAGTCAATCTACATCAGTTTACACATCACCCGCCGAAACTCGGCTACTCTTATCAAAAAAAGAAGAGGTGGATCTGTAATCACCATGGAGTGATCTGACCCTAATAATCCACTGGTTGGGAATAAGGTCGACTGTACTCACACAACTACCACCAAACTTAGATGATTTTGTATGGCCGAATGCCGCTCTTTCTCTACAGAATTCCTTTTTCAGGGCATTACAGCAGCCAGGCGCCATGATGAAATCACTGAAAAAAGATTGTAAATACAGGTTTCCATTCAGTTGGAGTCAACTTGGAACTTCCGGCCTGTCCAATAGGGACAGCGCAAAAACCGATGAAGCGTAATACACATTTAATTTTTTTTTCAATAAGTATAACCCCTATACATAATAATGCATCACCATAAGTCCATAAGGCTATTGAACACTCCAGCGCCGCCGCTTTCTGTGCCGTTTGCTCTTCACCGTTGACGCGGGCCCGCACCGACCTCTTGTAAACCCGCTATTGTATGTTGTACAGTACATTAATACTCATGATATCCTGAACTGGCTGTGCATCTTACAACAGGCTAGCCCGGACACAACAGCTGGTCATTTATCAAACTCTGATAAAAATGGGTCTTGGTACACAAAGTTTAGAGTAGATTACGCAATTATCGTCGGATGATGATCAGGAGTCATGCCAATGCTTCAATGAATAAGTTTGACTTTGTGGGCCAAGATTTGGTTTGATTTGACGAGTTAGTCAATTACTCAATCACTCAGTCAGTCAGTGATTGATTGGACCACTCACTGATTCAGTCATTTGAGAATGATTAAGATTTGAGATTGACTGGTTCAACCGGTGGTTGAAGTCGCGGACCACGAGTCCGAGAGTTACGGGTGAGTGACCGACACAGGCGACAGTGTATACAGCATGACTCATGACTCATACTATGAGTCATGAGTCATGCTGTATGCACTAGTATCAATCATGTCTCATGGTCTGCAGACTGTCGCCGTGTCGGTCACTCACCCGTCACTCACGGACTCGTGGTCCGCGACTTCAACCACCGGTTGAACCGGTCAATCTCAAATCTTAATCATTCTCAAATGACTGAATCAGTGAGTAGCCGTAGGTGGGGCGTGGGCTATGCTATACTATGACTATGAGTCATAGTCATAGCATAGCCCACGCCCCACCTACGGCTACGGCTACTGTCACTGTCAGACTCAGAGTTAGTCAATGGCACAGCCCGCGTGCCTGAGATTGTATCACGATCATACCATGGAGATCTAAGTCATCTAAGCAATACTACTTACGAATCTGCTGAGTTGTAGTACTAGTAAACTATTATATTTATATCCGATAGCTCATTAGCTGATAAGCTCGGTGTTCAGAAAGGACCTATTGGCAATGCACGTGCACGAGTACTCTATGAAAATCGGGTAGGATAACTCTTCGTATATTGTGTTGAGCCTGAGGTGATCGAACTTTCTGGTGACCATGCCAAACCACAGAACAAGTTCCGTGTGCCCAACAGCTATCCTCACGATAAATTCATGAGTAATATTAATACGGGCAAACCTAATCGGCAATGTTACTATACCGATAGTCCACTTTGCTAAACATCAGTTCATGCATCAACTTTGATCTAATCTAACCATGCTATTGCCTCGCCGATCGATTGCTGCCTCTACCAGACACCAGCAATGTAGTAGACCACGGGGATCTTGGAACAGATGTTTTAAGCACCTGATGCACTATACACATCATTATCTAGGTAGTGGAACATGGAAGATAATATGTGGAGATTTATTTTATATGATCATATAGACTAGTCAGATAGGTGTAAAATCACGGCAGCACATGTTACAGTGTATCTGAAGTAGATATTCAATTTTATAAACTCTGAGCTCTGAATCCCTCACAATGTGGAAGACAAAATGATGTATCACTACAGATTATTGTGAGCATAGCATTTCACGCCAAAAAAATAGAGAAGGTTTCGTCTTAATGCCCGATTTCCATACTTGTGTAAACTGACCCTGCTGCCTTGTGGAAGCTATTATTTAGCTCATCTGATATAAATGAGTGGAAGGGACTGATACTATGCAGCTGCACGAAGGAAACCCTCTCAGAATGTGTTTCATACGGAATCACATGGTGAGTACAGTATGCATTCAGTTGGGATATCTGTTGTTGCATCACAGTGTTCTTTAAATGCTCCATACTCACCAGAAAAACCCGCCTTTGTCTGTGACATTTTATGCCCGAGAGGAGCGAAAATGCATAACAGCGGGAAAACGAAGGAAACGCAATTATCAAAAGAGTGTAGCTAGTTCTTAGGTAGAGTATTCAGTTAATCTCTTAATACGTGGTAGTCGGTTGACACGCGCCTGGAAACCAGATTTTGAGCAGTTATTGGTTTATGGCTGTCCCATAAGATATTTAACATCACAGACAGCCATTTTATGCTTGACAGTGCCCACATAAAGTTTCCCTTTGGTGTTAATTGCGACTGTCGCAGCCATGATGAAACCACCATCATCATGCAGTACCTCCTCAATCCGAGGGTCTCCGTGAGGGTCCATCACTCGCAACACCTATAAATAAATAGTGACATGAAAACAGATCTTAACTAACCAACCAGCCAACCAACCAACCAGCCAACCAACCAACCAAGTAGTTAGCTAGCTGACCAACAAGCTGACTAACTACCAAACTAAATAGTCAACTAAATAGTCAACTGAATAATTAACTAAATAACAATCTAACTAGAAAGTGCATTCAGATGAGATGGATTATCCGGTCGGTATGGCTTACCGATTGAATTGTCCATCGGTAAGGGCCAATCGGTAGGATTTGAGCTCTTTGGCACTCGGTCAAAACCTGCCGATGATCCGTATAGTTTTAGCCAATCAAAATCAAGCAAATGCAGTGACCAATAATCTGCGACCTGGACTAATCATTGCGCGCCTTTTATCTTGTCTCGATTCCGGGGCGCCGTAACAAAGATCAATGGTATTGTTTTTCAGTATTTGCTAGTAACTTCGAGGTGAGAGCACCTAAAGTCACCGCGTAGTCAGCCAGTTGTTGCTGATACGAGTACATGTGTTGTCAAAGAAGTGTAACTTGGAGACGTCACGCCGGAAAGCGGTACTCTGCACAAATGACCTGCCACGATCCTATTGGTCAATGTTCAACCAATTGTGACGCGGATAAACTAAAACATAAAAGCCCGCGGGAAGACAATCCGGGCATTGCATTGGCTAGTTTTCTACTCAGAATCGGTATAAGCCCTACCGACCGGATAATCCATCTAGTCTGAATGCACCTAAATAAGAAGTCCAATAACTAAACAAATCTTCCTGGATCTTCACCACAAAAACTGGTATGGAAGATGTGAGCCATAGTGCCCATAACCAGTAAAATCAGCGCACTCCATCTTCTCCTATCACTCTGTGCATGTAACTAATGACTAACTGCTTGTTATTACTACTTATAAGCCAATCTCTACGGTCTAACCTTATTACAGTTATGAGAATTCAGAAAGTGAACCGAAGTAACTGACCGAAGATGGGTAACCACTGCTTCCTCAGTTACCTCCACAACAGATCAGCTGTGGAGGAGTCGTGTAGAAATTGACCTACTGAGTCCAAGGGTGAGTCATCAGAAGACTCTTTGCTTACACCCGAGTATAACTCCAATGGTGGGCCTCCTCTTGTGATCAGCAACAGAGGAAGGTGAAGCGAAAGGAAAAGTTTTCACGAGAACCAGGAATCGAACCGGGGACCACTGGCCTGAACTGGAGGCCCAGTACGCTTATCACCAAGCCGTCACTTTGTCACATGTAACCACAGAGAAGGCCTATAATAAAGGTCACTACTTTATGCGCGAGATTAATAAAATGGAGACCTGAATGTGTTTTATCTACACCTACAGTAGATGAGGATCTGGCTGTTTTGTGCTGTAGATGTTCCATTATTTCTTTCCATATAGCCTGACATCCTATCCAGAGATCTCCATTCTTATGCAACTTAATATTATCCTGACTTCCAATGGGGTTCGGTATCGTCTACAATAAATAATGAATAGGTTTATTCACGCGATACCTTCAACTCATCGGTTAGAGTTGAACAATAGTTAACAATTCGTTATCCCAATGAATTAATCAAGTCTCTTTGCGGTAACCTTGACATTTGCCTAAACTACCATGTCAGCGCCTACTTTCAGTCACTAAATTCTGTTCGCGTGATTTTGGCCGTAGACCACGACCGAAAAAGAGAGATGCTTTTTTAAATCGCGCTCTTCAGTAACACTCCTGAACAGTTTAGCAGATTTTCTGACCGAAAACCATTTCAGTCGCGGAAAAACCGCTTACGCAAATGCGCCTATTGTCATTACATTCAATAGCTTTGATGTTACCTTTGCTAGTGTGAGGTTACCATCTGTGTGTCGGTGATAGATGAGCACAGAATCCTTCACCACTGTATAGAGAAATCTGAAAGATGTACAGAGATAACACAGTTACTCAAAAGCAAGGTCAAGGGGCTGAGAGGAAACCGCTCAAAATATCGTAATTATGATATTTAGTTTGGTTTTATCTCACTGTAGTTTAACACGCGCCCGTAAACCCAGGACCAGGCACGGTCAACCAAGACCAAGCCCTACTAAGCCTTGTTGCATGATCTAACTGCCGTGCTACACAGTGAACTACTGGTGACTGCAGCTAGTGCCCCATGCTACACTAAGACGAGGATCTAATGGAATCGCTCAACCACAACGGTTGCTTTCCCCAAACATGACAAACTTTTGATTATAATGTTGTATATCCTATCTATCAGCAACATAGGGCAACTTCTTGTAGAGATGATGAGATGAGAAGGTAACTACGACATGCCTGGCTCTTGCTAGCCAACGCCAGTAGAAATGCAAATTTAAAGTGGTTAAGACACACCAAGATGGGTCTTCAGGTGTTTTGAGATGCTGCAGCTAATCATGAATGAATTGCTCCAAAAGCCAGCTCAAATGGAAGCTTAAAAAGAGTTCAATTCGGTGCACATAATTAAAGCTCTTTCAAAACACTTTTCTGGATGTAGACGCAACAAAATTCAGAAATTACGCAGAGCTGTTTGTGTTTACATCGGTTTCTCGACTTACACTCCAGGTATTCTAGACCTGTGATAACACCAGTCTGAACGGAGTTGTGCAACAAAAAATAGATAAACCGGCTTTCTGAGCACAGTTTGCGAATGTTGGGGGCTGTTATTGCGTACGTACGGATGGAGGCTTGAACGCAGCTCCTTGTGGCAATCACTCACTTGTCATTTCCATCCAGTCCATTAGGGTAATGAAGACCATTAGCCACTGAGGTGTAGGTATCACCTTTCACATGAATGATATAACCCAATGGGAAAAACAAGAGAAACTCTCCAACAGCCGGCCAGAAAGATCCACCTTTCGAGTTCATTATGTTACTCACATAGAAACTGTCCTCACCGGTGGGGAAAACGCTGTTCAGACTAAACAAAAAACAAAAGGTTTTATTAAACACAAAATAAAATCTTCTCTTACATAGGCTTCATCACTAAGCCCAAACACTGTTTTCAGAATGGTCTATGGACCTATGGTGAGAGAGTGTTCTGTAGATAGGCCATCTTGAGTGAACACTTCGTTACAAACCAGAAGAAGGGGAAAAAGCAAAACGACGCTGCGCTGGAAGTCGAACCTCTGGTACTAAACCCCGTATACTATCCGGTAAGCCACTACCTACTTTACCCCCGCCACACCGGCTTATTTCTGACCAAAATCCGACTTCCCTACTCAAAAAAATTAATCTAACATTTAACTCTTGATATTTTATCGGAGATAATCTGACCAGCTCAACGGGTCTCTCCTGATTGGCCACACGATCGCATGATTGCATAGTCATCTGGTCATTCTGACCTTGAGGGTCAGACATCTATGCTCGCTGTTGAAACTGGCTCTGTTTAGGACATGAAACATTACAGACCTAGCGTGTATTCAATATTGAACTGTATTTTGTATTAAAGTGTAAATGTACTAAAAACATGGTCTCACAATCTACCCTTGATCTCATTTCTTGGAAGATCTTTGTTCAAAACCTGCTGCCTCAAATGCCTGATACGGCATGGCACAATACGATGGTGGGCGGTGAGTTTGACTCGCGCCCGCCGTGTTTTTACTGACTGCCCAGTCTCCTATACACTTTAATGGAGGTACAAAATAGGAAGATTCCAACACAGTAGGATTCCAAAATCAGTGGACAGGTTTTATACGTTTCTACTAGTTTTTTTAGTGGTCCACTCGGATATTTGGCCATCCTATTTAATGGACCTTCTACGCCTGAGACTTGTTGGAGCAGTAGGAGCTAGGAATGATACGAGGCGCTCATTTTCACAGGATTTGAACTTAGAATATTTTTATCTTCAGCCAAGCGCCCTGGCCATTGACCGTCCCCCCTAAACCATAATTTAATAGAAGGTTAAGCGTTTTTTTGCCAAGTACAGTGAAACTGGGATAACTCGAACTCCAGGGGACCGCCAAAAAAGTTTGAGTTATGAAAAGTTTGAGCTATGAGTTATGCTCTCCTCTTGCTTTAGCCATGCGGCCACCGTAGCGAGTCCATTTCGCTCTAGCGTATTCCTATTTTTTTCTAAAATTTGCGAGATTTTCTTCTCATGTGAAAAGAAAACACTGAAATTAAGCTTGTTACACAAGAATGTAAACACATCCAGCCACAGAAAAGGTAATTTGATGGCACTAACCGCAGTTTATCAGTTCGAGTTATGACTAAAAGTTTGAGATATGCCCAGCAAATTATCATCACCCAGGCAGGGACCATGAAGCTTGGTTTGAGTTAAGTAAGTTTTCGAGTTATCCGAGGTCGAATTAACGAGCTTCACTGTCTTTTACTTCTTGGAAAGTGCGGGCTATCCTATGGATTTAAGGCTGGGCATGATAAGAGTGTTTCGCCAGTTATCGCAATGATGGTTATGGAGCGGATTCACTACTCACTTTCTGAAGAGTTTATCATGAGTGTAGTGCTTCACATAGGATAGTGTCAGATTTCCATCAAAAGAGAAGACATAAACCGACTCCGGTCCGTGAGTCACAAGAAATATCAGAATGGATCCTGCAAAAGTTTCCGGCAGTTAATAGACATGCGAGGTTACTTTCTGCTTCATGCTTAACCTAACCATGATATTATGATCTACTAATCTGTGAGTGATATCTCGGTAATTTCTCCTGTGGACCATTTCATTGACAAGACACTGCCTTCATAATGTTTCCAGGCTTAATAAAATTATTGCCCCAGTGTGAAGATAGTTTTATAGTTCGTACCAGATGCACGAAAACTGTTTATCTGCAATTATCTACACGTACACTTGCTTATATGCACTTACAGGGAGTACCCATTCCCTCCTGGGTGAACAGAGAGAGGTTTGACAAATCCTGGGCACAAACTGAGTTTGAACCGGGGACCTTCAACGCCAATGACAAGCAATCTAACTACTCAGTCACAATTCAGACATAACAAGATAATACTTGCCATCTTTCTTTACCCAGTGATGTACACCATGTGGGTTAAACACTGTATCCTCAGGCCATCCCTGTATGGTGAGCATGCTTGCTGTCTCCTCACCCTTGTTAGTATCGATAATATACATGGCACCCGGTAGCCTCGCTGCGCTCTCAAACGATAAACCCTGACAGAGGCAAATGAATTATCATGAGAAAAGGACGGGAACCCGCGTACACTATGATAGAGTGACAAAGTGGATTATGACTGACTGATCAATTGGCATTACCGATTAAGGCATCCTTACAAAAACACCTAGTGGGATGTTTTACATGCAACCATTCACGCTAGCCATCTTATAAGCAACCACACAATTTTTCATTGTTTCCTTTTTTCTCATACAGGACGTATTCACCATTAAGGCGAAACTGTAAGGTCGAATACAGTGAAACTTGGATAACTCGAACTGCAGGGGATCCCTAAAAAAGTTATGAGTAATAAAAAGTTTGAGTTATGAGTTATGCTCTCGCTCTACTTAAGCCACGTGGCCACCGTAGCGAGTCCATTTCACTCTTGTGTATTCCATTTCCTGGCTAAACTTTCTAAAATTTGCGAGATTTTCTTCCCATGTGAAAAGAAACTAATGAAATCAAGCTTGTTACACAAGAACGTAAACACATCCAGCCACTGAAAAGGTAATTTCCTGGCACTAGCAGCAGTTTATTAGTTGAGTTATGAGTAAAGGTTCAAGATATGCTCATCAAATTACCCAGGCAGGGACCATGAAACTGGGTTTGAGTTAAGCAAGTTTTCGAGTTATCCAAGGTCGAGTTATCCGAGCTTCACTGTACTTATTTTTGCATTAGTTATGGCCTTGCAAGGAGCACCAGGTTTTGAAGTACAAAATTCAACATTGACATAAGCAACCTATTATTACTATCGTCTAAGTTATTTAATTGGTTAGATAAAGGCAACTCAGATGCAAGAAGTCGGTCGTCTGTAGCTAAAGGACAACGATGAAGAATGGAAATAGCAGCTCATCTCAGATTTCTGAAAAGAGTGTTTGGAGTCAAAGAGGGGTTAAGACATGCCAAAATGCGTCTCCCTTGTTTACAGATTTCTACAACCTACTGTGAACAAATGGCCTCAAAACCCAGCTCAAATTGAGGCTTAGATAGGACCACAAATAATGCGAAGATAGACGCATTTAGCCTTTAGATTGAGCACTGAAGATTGAGCAGACATTCAAATCAGCCATATAGACTCAGAGGTCAGTTCGTCTGGAAGTGGACATGCTGAGAATGTGAACCGGTTGTACATGTAGCTCTATTGAGAACTAGGCTTTTAAACCCCATTTATCAAAGATGTTCATTCCTAACCCAAGGGTGATAAATTAAAATGACTAAATTCTTCATGTCAAATCAGTGGGCTAAAGTGTTTTAGACAGTTGGTTAATTACTACATGCGACTTCACTCTTTACATGTACGCGTATCACTATGTATACTAAGATTGAAGTGAAAAAAGAGCGATGACCATAGATATATAATACATATAAATTTTGTTGGGTGATAATAGATGGGTATTCTATGTTCATGTCTATGCAGCTCTCTGATTGATGGGATAGCGAGATAGTTCAGTGGTGGAGCACTGGGCTCTCAACGGTGATACTGGCAACTCTCGAAAGCTCCCCAATAGCAGCGAAGAAAAACAAGTCAAGTGAAGGCAGTTTCTCACCCAGCGACCATTTTATACTTACAGATGAGATGATAAGCTGACCAGAGGGTAAAAGAGTCATGTCTTCAGCCCCATCAGTCTCTACAATATATTTATATTGAGCCCGATTGACCTAAGATCATGTCATGGTAATAGATTAGTTCATCAGCTCTGCAAATAATAAAATCATTTTGTCAGCGAAGCAACATGATTTCCGCCTTTCGTATTCCGACCAATGAGAGGTATGCAGAAATTCGCCTACTGGGTCCAAGTTCAGCGTGCACCATTAAGAGAATTTTTGTTAGCACCTGCGTGCCCCATATTAAAAAAGTTATTCTAATAGCGGAACTCCTTCATTTAACGTTGCGGTCCTAAATCAACGAGTGTGTCGCTAAAGTCAAAGTTTCGCCCAAACTGAGAATTCGATCAGGGGCCTAGTTGTTATCCGCTAAGCCATCACTTCCCCCAGCAACAGGATCGTATTTACACATATATATTTATTTAACACAAATGAACATGAAGTTACTCAAAAATGTTCCTCGAATTGGAGGACACTACATCAGTGAGTGTTCACTCGCGTTCCTAGTCAACCTTGCATAAAAACATGTGCAGAGAGAAGGGATGTCAGATCAGATTGTCTATGACCGCCGATGGTGTGCCCCCAATAACAACGAGCAAACCTTCTTTATTGAATGTCATCATCCTCATCATCATGAAGGTGAAAGAGTCAAGCAACGCCTATACCACGGACTTTTGGCCACCAACCGAACGCGCTATCGGTTCATCCTACACTTGAGGTCAGTGTTTGCGACTGAACACCATGATTATCGTTTGTCACTCACCCAGTCCTTTCACATGACGACAGGGTCCCGGATAATGATTATGGTGTTCATTGCCATAACTGTTGTAAACATAGCTGAAAAGAATAGGTTGATTTTAGAGTAGGATCTGTTTATGTCATGAACTTGAAGCGATTAATTTACCTGGTTTACCAGCTCCTCACTCTCAGTGACGTAGTGTGCGTGAGTGAGCTGCATGATTTAGATTAGAGATCTCAAGCTCTTAGTCTTACTGTGCACCTACCAGTCTGCAATCTAACGACACAATGACAGTCACGGGTGAATATTATCATTATGCTTTTCGTTTTATTTATTACCAGCAGTAGCAAACAGCCGTGATCACAAAGATCAATTCAGCAGCACTTACAGATTAACAGTCAGCAGTCTGTTAGTGTAAATCGAGAGATTAATCATTCAATTCATTGATTCAATGATTGATTGAATCATTTTCATACTTTTGAATTTGAATGTCAGGCAGGGGTGTCAGTCAGTGTACGTACGTTACGGACTCACGAGTAAGTAACTTACTACTGACTTACGCAATTTTGACGAAATGCTGAGTAGCAACAGCCAATAACGTTGCACCGAGTATGAATGCATATGACATGTTCTTCACATAAAAGTCTGCAGGACAATGGCTAGTTGGCTATATTGCATTAACACTAACAGTATTAATTTTTATAAGAAACCGGCGAGCACCTGAGTCCTAACGCGAAAGTTAACTGGTGGTTGTAAAGTACAGATTACAACGAGTCCGCTATTTCTTTAGGGTTATGTGCTATCGTCTTCCATTGGCCGATCTCTTTAAACCAATGCAAAGCTTTCAATATCCGCCGTCACCTACGTTTTCTGATCGTGCGAGAATATACCAAGTCCAACCGAGCAAAAATATCTTTGGCGGGAGAGTTCCGTTCGTCCGCTGAGGACGCTCCCCCAACAATACCTACCATGGAAATTTAGCATACATCTGTACATTCTTTACATATCATAGTTTTAGCAGCCAAGACACAGTGTTTCGTTAAAAACGCTCACCCTTGGGAAACTCACGCAACAGGTACGGCCACTTCTCCTAAAAGTAATCGAGTTTTTAGACGATGTACATGAAGTCATGTTGTTAATAATTAATTTGTTATGTACTGTCTGTACTCAGTCAGTCACTCAGTGTACTGTCAGTGTCACTGTGTAGTCATCGATCATGTAATTGTAAAGCGTAGGCGTATTACTAGTTCTAGTAGCCTCGCCCCTAACAACGTGACTGACAACTGACTCTCGGTCTCGCGTCAAACTCAAACCCCAGACACGGTCGCGTGTGAGTGTGACTCTCTATCCCTCACCCACTCTGAGTCTGAGTCTGTCGTGTCAGTCACTCACTCATTCAAATGAATAGGCGACTCACTCACGCCTCACAGAGTTAAAGGCTAAATCTGAGGGACGCCATCACATGGATTGGACAATTCACTACCAAAGTGAGAGTCTGGTACTAGTACTACAACTAGACTGAGTAGTACTAATAGTAGTGGCACTCGTACTCTACTGGTACATATCAAGATTGTGGTACTGAATTGATAGTGATACCGATAGTCACCGGCTGAGATGGAGACTTAAGGCATTTGATTTGGTCACTATCGGTATCAGTTCAGTATCACTCACTTGTCTAGACTAGACTAGAGGCTGCCAGTGAGTCATCCAATGTGTGCGAGGACATGTCTCAAATTCAAGCGAGTGAGGCATGAGCGTGTTATCCATTCATTGAATGAGTGACTGACGGAGTCAGTGCATGAGGGAGTAACCCTGACATTCAACTCAATCAACTCACATGGTGAGCGAGACTGCCACCCTTGTCAGGACTAAGTCAGTGAGAGTGTCACAGTCAGGAGGTGAGACGGACTCCGTTAGATGTAACTGAGCGCGTCTGTGCGCTTGAGGATGGTATAAAAATTAGACTAGATTGTGCATCATCTCATGAGCAAAAACCATTTTGTATTGTATTTACTGTGCTTTTCCTCATTTGGTGATTCCCCATCATGTTGATTGTGATTTGATTTCATACTCCTAGCTTAGGCTCGATTAAATCCAATACAATCCTCGTCACATTGTAGTGCGGAACCAATGAGTGAATCGCTTGAGTATTCCGAGCTTTGTCCCCATCATACCATTCATTTCACCCCGTTTAGCCCTGTTTACTAGATCATTTTATGTTACCAGTCCAATTCCCATTGAACGCTACTGTACGCTAAATGGAATCGCCAGAAAATCATGCCGTGCGGCTCTTCATCACTTATACTTGATGAGGGAAGGGGGCGGTGTGGAGCGTTTACCCATATTGGTTAAATTAGCAGATGGTGGGGAGGAGGTTTTCGGCCTGGAAACTATCAGCCATTTTAATGTGCATGTATTCATACATGTAGACACGTATTTTATAATGGATGTGTAGGAGTTGTCGTTCTTGTTATGACGTTAAGTTGATGGTATACAAATTCTGAATTCTTCACATCTCACACACATAGCATGCAAGCTTGACAGATAACAACTATCTTTCCTCTTGTCGTATTCAACTAGCTCTCTCGTAAGGGTAAGGGTTTGACTGTATCAATAGCCAGAACCAAGTTAATATCGTCTCTACTCTTTCTTCCCTGGTGTCTGGTTCTGTAATATTTGCCTTATCTAGTTTCCTTCCATTTTGTAAAATTGAGTGAATTAGGATAGCGGGATAACTCAGTGGCTAAAGCACTGGGCTTGTCACCATGACAACCTTGGTTCGAATCCATGTCGCGGTGGACCACCGATGTGAGTATGAGTGCCTCACATTTATTACGGCTCCTACCGCTCCAAGCCTCAGGCTTAGGAGGTTCGCTTAATGCCCGAGTAGCTTTTCAATAATAATAATAGAAACTGGCACGCAGCTTTCTAACGGAAACTCACAATTACGCTACTGTTCCTTGTATGCCATATAGTTTTTTCACTGGACTCTGATGGGCATCTAGAGTAATAGAGGATAGAGGAAATTAAAATTTAGATTGTGCTTCATCTCATATGTAAGGGCCATTTTGTATTGTATTTACTGTGCTTTTACTCATTCGGTGATTCTCCATCATGTTGATTGTGATTTGAGTTCATACTCCTAGCTTAGGCTTGATTAAATCCAATCCTCGTCACATTGTAATGGGGGAACCAATGAGTGAATCTCTTGAGTATTCCGAGCTTATTCCCCCAACACCATTCATTTCACCCTGATAAGTCCTGTTTACTATCATTTTACGTTACCAGTCCACTTCCCAATGAACCCTACTATACCCTGAATGGAATCGCCAGAAAATTGTGCCGTGGGTCATCGGGAGTGCGACCCTTATCACTCATTATCGATATGGATGGGCTATGGAGTGTTTACCCATATTGGTTAGATTAGCAGATAGGTGGGGGGGGGGTTTCGGTCTTGGCACAAACAGCCATTTTAATGCACATATATTCGCACATGTAGACGCGGAGTTTATAATAGATGGGTAGGAGTTAAACTCAACTAGGAGTTGTCGTTCTTGATGTTACAATGATGGTATACAAGTTCGGAATTCCTCACATCTCTAACGCATAACACGCAAGCTTGACAGATAGCAACTATCTTTCCTCTTATCATATTCAACTAGGTCTCTCGTAAGGGTAAGGGTTTGACTGTATCAATAGCCAGAACCAAGTTAATATCGTCTCTACTCTTTCTTCCCCGTTCTCTGGCTCGGTAATATTTGCCTTATTTAGTTTTCCTTCATATTGTGAAACTGAGTAAATTAGGATAGCTGGATAGCTCAATGGTTAAAGTCGCGATAGGCCACCGTCGTGAGTATGAGTGCCTCACATTTATCCTAGCTCCAATAAAGCCCCAGGCTTAGAAGGTCAGCTGAATGCCTGAATAGCTTTTCAATAGTATAATAGAAACTGGCACGCAGCTTTCTAAAGAAAACACACAATTACGCTACTGTTCCCTGTATGTTATATAGTTATTCCACTGGACTCGGATAGAGTAACAGAGGATAACTCCATAGGTACCAGTACCAACGATGTGACTCCTGATGCTCAGAGTCTTATAGTAATCCCCATTGTTATCCAAAAGCATTTGGATTAAAGCCCTTAAGGCAATCTGTCTTTGTCAGAACAATAGAATTGGTTGTTATGGAATGCAATTAGTTGTTTACCAGGATTGGATGTCAATGCCTGAGTACAGGAATGACAGCTTCACTAGCATCTGGTAGATTATCTGTCGTATTTTGGGATATTTATAAAGTCCTAATGCAATGGTTATTATGACATTCGGTGGTCGGCATTCAACATGTGCAGTTCACACGACGCAGGCTCGGACTCGAATACCAGCCCCTCTCAGGTGTCTAAGCGATTCAACTATCTCTCCTCTTGGATTGACGAAGCGATGCAGCAACGACTTAGGTTTCAGATGCTGTACTATCATCTGACTCTGGCGGGTAGACAGTTCGGTTTCACAGCGGATCTGTTAGCTCGCCTGTCTAGCCTTGATGCACAGATGAATGCCCTTGATATTGCTGCCGATGGCTGTCTCAAAGAACTGTGGATACTCGAGAAGACTGTTGGCATCTGATGTGGTTGATGTGGTTGATGCTGTTGGCGAGAGAAGTTGGGACTGCTCG
>Ga0224511_10000292_pt1 | contig 21780 bp, 11 predicted proteins | sample SF_May12_sed_USG_2_FD_169988 | JGI IMG/M metagenome (GOLD analysis project Ga0224511, IMG submission 169988) | Sediment microbial communities from San Francisco Bay, California, United States - SF_May12_sed_USGS_8_1 | ecosystem: Environmental > Aquatic > Marine > Sediment | place: USA...
ATTTTTTCTCACGGACACAACAGCTAGAACCCCATTTAACTACAAGATATTTATTGACCATTCGATAAGATCTTGTTTTTCCATGGATGGCGTCACTAAACCAAAGGCTTGGATTCAGGATGATCCATGGTTTGCCCGTAGAGTCAGCAGTTGGACTCCAATTTAAAAAGACGATATCCGAGTCGACGAGGAAGAACGCACAAAGTGATGCACAAACTTGAAACCCAACCCAGGTCATTTGGCCCAAATAGGAATACGCTACACGCTTCACTTGGAGTGAGACTAGCGCAGGGAATTCTGGTCTTACCGAGCTATCAGCTCCCGAACATTTCTCATGTACAGCTCCGGGTCTTTTTTCTCGGCTTCATTAGGGTGGTAGGGAGGCAGAAACTCAATCTCAAAACGAGTCATCGGTGTCACCAATAACAAAGTGAACAACGCCACTCTAAAACGAGCACACAGCAATATACTGGTCAGATTTATTTACTAAGGGAGACACTACCATGCGACCAGCCTATTAACGTTGTTATGATAGTAAAAGAGCCTCCCTCCAGTGATTTATAATACAAAACCTATTCCATCCTTTACTTATATGACCTCTTCAGTGTTATGGTGAAGCTGCCGGGTTAGATACTTGCCAACTACGACTTAAGGTGGAGCATTGTGGTGAGACTTGTTTTTGGTTTTAGCTAGGATTATTGCGAGGAGCCCGCACCGATGACTGGGACTTGAACCCATTTTTTCACGGTTGCCCGGCGCTCTATTGCAGAGCTATCACTCTATTCCCACCTTTTCCATAGGAAGTGAGGAACAAAAATATGCCTTGACCACTTCTGATCGGTTTAGACAAGGGCGGTAGCCATTGCGCTCTGTGTGTAAAGGAAGTAAGATTGCGTAGTATATTCATAACCTACATAGGCAAACAACTATTAGGTGGGAGTTGGAGAGAGTGCGAGGCTGGTGAACAGTCGAAACAGCAGCGGCCATCCATTAGCGATGCGCTAGCAGATGTAGTTGACGCTACACCTCATTGTCTACTATATACTGTGGACAAGCGGCCTTAGCTTAACTGTTTCAATAGTATGCAAATTGTCTCCTAAGATAAGATAAGCTTACATCCATTGCATATTGCCGAGGCCCTAAGGTTTAAAGGAGAGTGTAAAACCCTTATTATAGTATACAATTATAATAAATACTCCCAACTACTACTAGAAACTAATTGTGCCTTCGAACCTGTCCTATAACGACGAGATAGTTCAAAGGCTAGGGCGCTTGGCTCAAGATTGACAGATCTTGAGTTGGAGGCCTAATCATGCTGTGCACGCACAGTGAGAACGAGTTCCTCACATTATTTTTATCTCCTACCCTTCAAACGAGTCTCAGGCTTAGGAGGACCGTTATATAGGATGACCAAGCACCTGAGTAGACCAATAAAAACAGAACATGGCCATGATATGGAAGTTGTGCTTCCTGGGCGCAAAGACAAACTAGTAACACTTACAGGCCAGGGCCACAGTTTAACCATGACGTCGTATCCAGCCGATTTCTATAACGTATAAGCACGGGTTGCACAGAGACTCCAGGTAAAAATGCCCCTAGAAAAAAAGAATATAGTAACAAACGGCAACTGGTAACGATTATATTTCTGCGCGATATATGTCCTGGAAATGTGTGTCACATGACCAAAAGAGTTCCCCGGATGACACCTAACCATTAACAGAACCGGTAAAACTCTAATCCGTTACAGCTCCCATCACTGTTATCTTGTTCTGCTGGTCGTGATCCTCGTAAAACCTACTCGGAGGTCTAGCTCGAAACCTCAAGGAAATTATCTGGCTTTATCCATAATGATAGCGGTGTCCCCCAAAACCCATCATAACAATAACTCTGTCGATCGAGTTTTCTAACGAGGGCTTTGAGTACTACCACTGTAATAGTTTTCACCGAAGGGCTCTATCACGGAATTCCCTGGACTCTACCCTGTAGTAACTACATCAAGTGACTGTGTGAAAATGAGACGGCGACCTCATTTTGATCTTTATAGCCACTGGATTCTCATCATTTCTCAAAGGGTTTCGTTAACCGTTACTTGGAACATGGCATCTTAATCTCTCCACAAACTGGTTAATGCAAATTGTCTCGGCATACCGTTCGCATAGTAACCTCTCTACTTACAACATTTTGCACTAATAAGTAACGAGGTTTACAAACAGAAATACGGAATCGATCTAAGCGATTTCAAAGAAACAGGCTAATTTATCAAGTCCTGCTGGTTAGATGAGCCTGTAGCAGACATGGGGTAGGGTAATGACATACTGCACCGCATTCATGAAAAAACGAGTGAAATGGATTATTTTGTAGTCATTTCCACTCACCAGGTTTATATGGTAGCAGGGATTTCCCATTACAACATGTGCCTTCTGGGAAGATTACAAGCTGTGGCCAGGAGCCACCTGCCTCTGCTCGCCTTCTTATCTCTGTAGCCGCTTTACTCCGAGAGCTTGGGTCAGTCCTCTCCACAAAGATTGACTGATTTACTCGGAATAAGGCTACAAGAGTTCCAGAATTATAATAGGTTAGGGGACTGCGGGAACGCTCAGCGGCTAGAGAACTTTGCCCAATATCTAAAGAGCCCAGGACACACCAGACTCCGTAATTCTCACATTCACGACTATATAATTCTCAGCCCCTGCAGCTGCTGAACAAGATGACAATAAACATAGATCGGCTAGAAGTGACGGAGAAGATAAATGTAAAATACAATGTGGAGGATACATACCGCGATTTTAGATGCGCTGCATTCGATGGCATCTACTACTATTAGCGATCGAAGTACTTACTGCCTATAAATGGTAGCCGAGCATTTTCTATCACAGAAACGACGCCGGGAAATCCACAGCAGGCTCCGCCTAGTGTATCAACAAATGTGGTATGCGGGCCCATGACAATCACAGGAGCATCCTTGCTCGACGCCTGCTTGCCTATTACAGTCTGGGAAGTGATGCCAGCGGAAAACCAGGCACATCGGACAAACGCCACAGAAATATCTTTTAAAAATCTACAACATAAGATAGGTAAGATAGACACGGACCTTTGGTTTTGAGGTTGAGCTCCTCACACAATGACATATGAGATGATGGTGGTTGTCATCAAATCGAGAAACTGGATTCAGGAAATTTATCCAGCGTCTGTATATGGAAATTGCAATGCAAATTGAAAATCAACGGGAGCGTCAGACATTGAATTGAAGTGTCAACAAATAATGTGTGAAATTTTCAGCCCATAGTACCAATAAAATATCAATAACAATATTAAATACATTATGTAGAACATTTGCCATGGTCTGTTGACAAAGACATTGCAACATCAGGTATGAACCTTTGTGAAACATTGTAACCCCCAACTACGGAGCATGTATGCACACAGCGACTATATGGGCTGGATTTAGAGTGCCACTGGCCGACCAGCTGCCCGATCCCATCAGCCCGATCCGATTGATGACATCAGACCTCCGATTTGGCATCTCTGATAGTCCATTAAGGCAAGAAAAGGCTCTGTACGATCTAGTATGGTCCAGGGAATAAGCAGGCGCCATTGGACTCCATGGGTATCTGGTTTGAGACAATTGTTTGATCAAGTCTCGTGATGCGAAATCACGAAATTGCGAGAGATCACGAAAGGCACACCGAAAAGCATATCCGGCTGATACAAATGATTTCGAACTCTGTGTCTGACTTTGAATTCAGTTGAATTGTATGATGGATACTAGCTTGGCCGAGGAAATAGCAAGAGAAACAGCCGACATCCTGGGGATTGGGAATTATGACAAATAAGACATGAGGGAAGGAGAACTGGACATCATTTTGGGAGAAACGATGAACTCATCATTGAGCTGTTAGCAAGTCGGTTGCTATGGGTACACAAAATAGGTTACAAAATGTCCTGTACCCTGCAGTGAACAAACTGCACTGCCTGATTGGCGCAAGCCAGTCGATCGTCAGTCGTTTGTATTTTGAGACAAAAACGCAATGATCGGCACTAGTTAGTCATTGCAGCCAATCAAATCTGCACCACTGCGGCATTTAGGCAGCTCCGATGCAAAAATTCCCATTAGCACTGATCGATCGGGGCAAAAAAGTGCACCCTAAACACAGCGTAAGTATAAACAGGAGCTGCCCTAGTAGATTGAAGACTCTGTGAATTTAAGCGAAATCAACTTACAGTCTCCAAGGAGGGAATGGTACTGCTGAGTCTATTGGCCAGCCGATCACGGCGAGCTGAGCGGGTATCCATGCTAGGACGATGAAGGTAAGCGTCAACACAAGCTTTATGGGAGCCACCAAGGTCACACACATAACCAGCCACTACAAATCGATAAAAAGTCATGCAAATTGTCATCAACACATGTTTTGTTCCGAAACCAACGAAACTCTTCAGTTAGCAAATTGAACTTGATGGGTGAAACACGATCGCAAACATTCACTTACAATTACTTTGTCAAGTGTTGTTGGGTACAGTCGATAGATGAACGGGTGAGGTACATGGTCTCCATCTCCCTTTGGTCCAGCATTGCCATTGACTTCTCTGGTACGGTATTTTAAATTGCTGTGTCCATTGGCATAACCAGCGTACCCATTAACTTGGTGACTAGACATTGATGGATCTTCAGCATGCATACTGGCAACCAAGACCTTGCACTGAAACAAAAATTTAAAACTTTCATTAAGTTATCAAACTGACTGGTGGTGGATTGACATTGAATAACACATTCATATGGGTTGCAGACGGTTACACAAAGTGCCGGGTACAGGTGATTCAACCAATGAAATGACCCGATGTATTTATTGGCTGGCTCAGTCAGTGAAGATGAGTCACTTGGACAGCGAATAATCCGCAGCAAAAACTAGGAAAATGATAAATATAATCGATACATCACCTGCATTGGCAATGACGAGACTCAAAATCAAATCGCGGACACAAAGGTATCAGCAATAGTGTCGCTCACTCACTCACTCACTCACCCACGCACCCACCCACCCACTCACTCACTCACTCACTCACTCACTCACTCACTCACTCACCCACCCACTCACTCACTCACTCACCCACTGAGAATGAGCCTCATAATGACAATGACAATCACACTGTCTGAACTAGTGAACGAGTCACTGGGCTCGGTAGTCAGTCTCAATGTGACTGTCAGTGACTGTGAGTCGAGAACTACAACTATAAAACTTAAAAGCAAATAAAAGTCTGTTGGTACTAATTAACTATATTATTACTAGCTCTGACTCTTAAGTTAGTAAGTAATTTACTTACTTAGTAACGTAAGTTAAACTTGTACCTTGAAGTTGAACTTCTAACTAATTAATTGTCATTGTGTAAACTGTAACTGTTACTACTAACTTGTAAGTTGTAAGTCCAACGGCTAACTACTGATAGTGATATGTAAGTTGTAAGTAAGTGTAACTCACTTGAGTTGCAGTAGTAACTAGTAGTAACTATACTTGCTAGACAGATGACTAGCCCACTGGGTGAGACTTTGTTTGATACAACTACATTCACAACTCAACTGCAAGAGTACATTTAGTCATTTAGATTAGACAGATGAAATAAATTCAAATTATTAGTTACTAGTTATAAGTTAGTAGTTTACTAGTTACTGTTAGTTACTAATACTATGGACTACGACGGACTTCTGAGTTGACTGATTGAGACGTTCCAGAAACGGGGATAATATGCCTTTTCAGAGTAGGGCTTGACCTCTTGTCTCGGTAATCGATTGATCTTCTAGACAGTGAGTAATTGACTCACCAGTTAGTAACTAGTATAGTAGTAAAACTAACAATAACACAATTTCACTCACCGGTTTCTCAGCTGACAACTGAAGGAGAAACCTACTCTGTCCCGTACGCCTACACTCCGCGCAACTCCAGTGTTCCAACTTATGAGATTGTGAAAGCGGTTATAATTCCTGGTCTTATCGTTGACCCAGAAACCTACTGCCCTACAAAACGTTCCAGTTATAACTAAGTTATAACTGCTACCAGGAGGAACGAACAGCTCTCTCGTAAAAACTATAGCCCTTGTTAGGGGCTATATTTGTCGAGCATCTGGTGGTCTGCAGTTGCGTATCCTCCACCCAGGCGGTATCCCGCGGGTAGTATAGTAGTGTAGACTGTGGACGTAGTGTAGAGCGCTAGCGCATTTATTCTAATACGAACCTAAGGTTGAAGGGCGGCTTGATCTTCTTTAAACTAAGTAAGTGACTCTCACGCAGCAGTGACAACTCAATTCAGGCACCCGCTCTTGACTTGTGCGCCCAACACGGTGGCCAACAATTAGAATTATATTTATAATAATGAAATATTATATTATAATCAATGATCAACCATTTAATCAATCAGTGATTGAAATTCAAATTGAATCATTGAAATTGAATTGATTAATATAATTGTTGGCATTGATTATCAATCAGTGGCAATGAATGAATGAATGATGAACTGAATCAGTCACTGATTCAGTGATTGTGATTGGCTGAATTGATACTCACTCAGTCACTGATATTATCACTGAGTGATATCATATACTCATAGTCATAGTGATTACTGACTACTGAGTGATACTGATAGTCACTCATAGTCATACTCATACTCATAGTCATAGGGATAACTAGGCCACTCCTAGTCCCAGTCACTGACTCAGTGACTGACTAACTGACTTACAGTTACTGAGTCACTGTCGTGTCACTGTCAGTGTCATCAGTCATCAGTCAAACTCAATGTGAATGTGAATCACTGACTGTGACTGACTGACTGGGCGACTCGCAGTCGCAGTCAGGTCACTCAGTCACTGGTGAGTGGTGACTTACTCAGTTTACCCCAGGAGTCAGTCTCTAAATATTAATTATGGGTCTACTCTGACTCTGAGTCTATCATTTAATGATCTATGAATACATCAAGAAGTGAATAACGTTTTTGTTGTTCTTTCTCAGTTTCTGACTCAGAACCTCAGTCATAGTGATAGTCATTCATAGTCAATCGACCAGTCATGCTCATACTTATGCCATGACTCAGTCATGTTCACGAGACTATGCTAGTCAGTACGAGTACAATTCAGTTCCAGTTTGTTGCTTGCACACGGCACAGTTTTGAGTATCCATTCGTTCAGAGTCAGACTCAGAGTGAGTGAATCTCGCATCGCCTGGGCCCTCTGTGCGACTGCGCCGTTACTCTCAATCACTTCACTTACAAGTTACAAGCTTAGTAGATTACCCTATCTCAGTCACTTGGTTACATACTCTTGTGTTTTATCAAGGTGAAACAGCTGGTTATGAGCGCAGACAGCCCCACCGTCACAGATCCATCTTCTGCGTCGGAATGCTCCGCAGTCAGCGTGAACAGTCCTGGCCGTTCTGTCAGTACTACTAGCCCTCGATCTGACCCAGAATCCGGAAGTGAAGTCCAACTTGTCCTGTCTTCAGGTATGTAGGATCACCACCCCTTATCGAAAGACAGTGACAAAGTTTTTTCTGAAAGATCACAGTTTCATACCATTATCCTTGTTGATAGGGACCAACCCTTAGGCCTTAGCCTACAAAAAATATTCAGGGTTCAGTCAGATGGTTTGGGGAACTTTTTGCAATTCAACCAACACCTTGATGTTCCACCAAATGATACTCGAATCATTTTCAAGAACACAGCTTCACCAAAAACTCAGCTTCACTGATAACTCATTAATTTAAACATATAAAGTTAAAGAACTAGTAGATCAGAATGATTAATCTTTGGTCCATACCCCTGGTGTGCTAGTCCTTCACTTCACCACAAAAACAGGGTGGGCTCCGTGGGCTAAAAACTAGCGCGATCACACTGTCTGTCATTCTAGGTGTTGTTCAATTATGGACTTCACCATAACAAAGGAGCCTAGTTATAAAACGACCCCGAGAAATTAGTCGTGATCGATCGTGATGACAGCAGTGAGCTTTTCCATAAGTGATACATGTCTATATCCTATAGTGTGAACCTGTTTCTTTCACACTGTATGACGGCTAAACAAATCAATAGTAAACCCTTCCAATCCTATATTTTGCATACGCTTACATATTCATTAAAAAATTGTATGCTGTTCTAATCAGATGCCATTATGACATGTTCTTGCCAATATTTCTATACCTGAAGTTTTTAATTTTGTGTGTACCCACTTACAATTGGTAGCTATTCTCTTCTGATATTATACTTGTAACTAACACTAATTTCAATTTCTGTGCACTGGTATCTGTGTATTGAATAAAAGGCACAGATGGCATCTAACAAGTACATCTAACTGATCCATAACAAAACAAATTTCAGCAATTGTTATATAGCCAGTGCTGAGGTACCGCTAATGACTTTTGCACGAATTGCAAGAAGCCAAGCTAACCAACATAAATGCACTTCCCTCATAGTACAGCCATCTGTTTCCTCCATGCATGTAGAAATTGTATTGTTCGTTGGTGGTTTACCTCCATTCATCTCCTGAACGATCCAACTCCATTCTAACGAAAGAAACAAGACCGAACTGTTTTAACATTTCTCAAGTCTCTCTGATCAGAGGGCCTAATCAGATTAGATATGTATTATGTATAAGTTTGTCCTTGTTAGGAAATCAATGCCTTGTTTGTGGTGATCGATCCTCTGGTGTCCATTATGGAGTCTCCTCGTGTGAGGGCTGCAAAGGCTTCTTTAAAAGGTGAGTCCTGTTTACGAAAACTAATGAACGGCATACTGTTTGGTCAAGAACTATTTTTTTACACAAACCTGAGGTATTGGACAGTTATTATTTTCCCGTGAAAAGCAAAGGGACACTGACAAGAAGGAAGTTTGTGTCGCGACGTGAAGCTTTTCTGTCATACAATTTTGATTATTTAGCTCCAATCGGACAAGAGAAAAAGCAATCAGTGTGGTGGGGGGGGAAATATTTCAGGGATTTTTTTTACCAAAGTCTAGTTCTAAATGCATAAATCAACATTTACTCATAAGTCATTTCAGTTGTATGTACCATAGCTAAGGATAAAATAGCTAGATGGCGCGTACTGTTAATCACTGGAGATAATTGGCAGAAGAAATGGCTAGCAAAGGTGAATGGCACTTACTCACCGCATTTGTATGTCTGGATGCTGAAGGCTGTTGGCCTTTCACAAGTGACAATCAATCACTCTGTAGAGCTACTAATACGATGACATGACGGACAGGGTGACCGCAGGTCAAAAAGTTTGTTACCTTGAGGTTCTTCCAAGATTGTGATCGGTACCTCATTGGAAGTTATGGTGTCTTAGTGGTTAGCGCATTTCGTTTTGGACCAGGTGACTCGAGTTTTACTCCAAGTCTCTTTGTGCTTTCTCCCTCATTGAATTTCGGATATGTAGTGGATTAATTAAAGGAGACCCACTCATGAAGTAAATTCTATGGGGCATTCTAAAAGTGAGCCATTGGTTGAGTCATGCCATCCACATAAAATAAGATGATCGTATAGCAAAAAGGGAGATATTTATTCCACTAAAGCAGGGGGTTAGGGATAACTGCGGTTTTATAAGGCAGTCATCCCAAAAACTTCAAATGGTAACAACTCCGTCTGTTTAAATTGCTCGATATGTGGCTCTGGGGGTTTACACACTCTGAACCTATAAGGAATGTCAATGGTTTAACTCCCATTTTAGGCCCCTCTCTACTCTCTGCATAGTCGTATCCAGCTTGCTGTGTCAAGCACAGAACCAATATTCATAGAGCAGCTTTCTGTGTTCGGCAGAGGTCTATGTTCGAACACAAAGCGAGTCAATTCAGATTCCAACTACCTGTACTTATATTCTATTCATTCCACTTCTCTGCCTTCTCCACATTTGGATTTAGAGGGGTTACGTCATGGCCAAAAGTGTCTTCACTTGTTTTGAGATTCTGAAGCCTACCATGAGCAAGTGGGCTCAATACCCAGCTCAAATGGAAGCTTAAATATAGCTCTATCCAATGCGCATACTTAGAGCCCTCGGCGACGCGCTTTTTAGACCGTCGACGCAACAGAATTGGCCTCGAGATAGGAAATTAACACAGAGCTGTTGGTGTTTGCATTGATTTCTCGGCTTACGGAAAATCCTCCTGCAGGTGCACACTAGACTTGTAGTTACACAAGTCTATATAGAGGAAATGTTCAACAAAAATATAGAAATAAGGTTTCAAGGTACAGTCTTACACCTTTTTCAGCGAGCATTAGTGCCATTATTGCTAAATGATAGAGGCCCGAATGCAACGGCCTCTATTTATGGCTAGGGAAAACTGGCAACGCACTTCTTATAACGTTAGTTTTCTCCAATGTAACGTTCAAATTTGAGTTCTAATGAATGGTATGAGGGAGTAAAGATCATTAGGTTACTAAGTTTTAGAAACAGATCCCATTTTATTTCTATTTGGGCCATTCGGCCCGTAGTTATTCGACTGGCCGATGTTCGTTTTGTAGAAAAAGACCACTCGCTATCGCTGCAATGAATGCGGAGTTGCCTCCTGTTGAGAATGGGGAACACAACTCCGAAAGTGCGTCTACCATAGACCGTGTGTCATAACCCCTTTAATTCAGGATCAGTGTTCATTTGCTAAGATTCGCTGAGATTCTTCGCAGAGTGCGAATTGGAATCGACTCAATCATTTGAATCAATTTCTGCACCTCACGCCATGTACCATCCTGCAACTGGGCCGTGACTGATGTTATCCAGGCAGCCACATCCTACTTTATTCTTCTCTACGCAGGTCGTTGCTGAAACCTTTAGACTATTTCTCATGCAAGTCAAAAAGACAGTGCCAGGTTAATAAAGCCAGCAGGAATCACTGTCAAGCTTGCCGACTTGACAAATGCTTCAAAGCGGGGATGAAACGAGAGCGTGAGTCTTTAGAATCCTTATTCGCTAAAATCTGTGTAGAGGTTCTTTGTTATTTTTGAAGTATGAAGTTCTAACAAGGTGACATGCGATATAGCTCGATGGCTAGAGCGCTTGGCTCAAAACCAAAAGGTTCTTGGTTCCAAGTCCCATAGTCATGTGAGCGCCCACCTTGAGATTGGACTCCTCCCATAATTCCTAGCTTCTACCATCCCAACAAGCCCCAGTCTTAGGGGGTTCAATACATAAGCTGACCAAGTGCATAGCGATAGCACAGTGAATAGCGTACAGGGCTTTGGTCCCGGGTTTGAATCCCAGTTCGGGCAAAACCCTTGTTTTTCGCGACCCCCTTGTCGGTTTCAGATCCCGACGTTAAATAATGGAAGCCCTCCCATAGTTACCTTCTCTATGGGTCACGCGGATGCAAGCCGAAAGTCTCCTAATGACGCACCCTGGGAAACGCTGAGCCTTGGACTCAGTAGGCCAATTTCTGCACCAATCATGACAGATGGAGATACGAAGAAGACCAAGTGCCCGAGTAGACCATTAAAAGATTGATGGTCCAATTAAGTAATTTCTACAAAACCTGATACCTGGTTTAAAACATAGTCGCTTTTCGACTAATTACCTCACAGATAATCGCGTGTCTCCAGCCCGTCGACTGACGACCGTCAGGTTCTCAAATATTCGCGGAATCTGCCATGTTTGTTTAATAACTACCAGCTATGAACATATGTTCCAAACGGCTGAGCTTTTGGCATGGCTGTGGGCTGCTGTGCTAACATGGTGTGGTACGAGTCTCTACCCATGCCCACGCCGGGCCAGCTAAGCTTTCAGTCCGGACGCACTCTATACACAACTACAACGATATGACGAAAGGCATTCGTACGTTCACCGGATTTGTCTCCCATAGCACCCTTGATAGTTTAGCTTATTTTAGATGAGCGAAGAAGTAACCGTGGTCCGCGTGTAAAGAGAGCTCACATGTCAAGCGGTGAAAGCGAAGCACCGACACCTACCCCGCATGGAGAAGATCTTTCCGATTTTCTTCAATCGATTCTTGATACGGATCCATTTCTAATTCCACGCCAGAACCCAGACACTATTTTACCTGCTGGCATGATGCCTCCGGCAGGTAGGTTTAAATAAATTTTAATCACGAATCCACATTTCTGCCAGAAAAATCTCAAGGGATTACAGTTGAAGGCCAGATGAGTGTGCCTTGTGCATGTTATTGATGTTAGTAGTAAAACATATTTGTAACACTATGTGTGTTACATTATCGACTATAGCCACACAGCTGCGTTGATTGCAACTGGTCATTAGTGCCACAGGATATCAGTTATATAGGCTGGTCTGCACCTTTTTTTCCATTTTGTGATGTTAATTATCAACTCCTTGAGGTAGGTGTCTCCACTGACACCCTTATGTCGCCTAATATGTTATGGGGTTTCCCGTCCTCTGTAGGGGAGACGAAACCTGATCCAAAACTGGAGAAACTAATGATGTTGGCTTACGATGATCTGCACCTCATTATACAGTGGGCTCAGCGTGTTCCCGGTATGAACTCTTTAGCCTTGGCCTTCTTTCTTGGCAAAGCTTTTGATCACTGGTCTAGGTTGACCTTTCGCTCAGTGCCCCATAAAGAAGGCTAATGCATGATTCGGCCTTTTAATTCAATGAGGGTAATACACAACGTGGTGTCCAAACTGGGATCGAAACAGAGCGCTTGGTCAACCTCAAAGAATATTGGATTCAAGTCCTAGTCATGCTGAGCTCTCACTGTGAGATGAACTCCTCACAATTCCTAACTCCTGGTGTTGCGACAATCCTCAGGCTTAGGCTTAGGGTGGCCAAATGTTCGAGTAAAGCAATAAAGAAATAACAAATCCACTAAGCTTGACTTCACCCCACTGATCGTTCAAGAGAAGGTGATATTCGTTTCAGGCTTCAAGGAGTTTGTGTTGGAGGACCAAATGACTTTGTTGAAGCACTCTTTTCTTGATCTCTCTGTTCTAAAGCTTGCATTCAGGTAAACTGGCCTTGGTTTTCAAATTCATCGTATCAAACATTTTGCCGTTTGAATTTTAATTTTCTGAATGTCATTTACACTCGATGTAACAGCTGACCAGATAGAAATTTTGTAGTGAAAGCTACTGAAACAATTTCATTTTGGTTCAATAACTTGAGATTCGGTGCAATGACTTGTTCTGATGCACAGTAATATTGTCATTTATTAGTGAACCTAGATAGAGCAGCTTGGCCTGTCCAAGAGACCGACCTACCCGTAATGATCTAATGAAAACACCACAACACACTTTTCAGTCTCAGTCTTCAATGTTTTAAGGTCATTTGATTTGCAGAAACATAAAGACAGGCCCTGTAGGCTGACAAGCGGGTCTTGTTATCTCAGCACATGGTAATGGTAATCGATGTTGAGTCACCACTTTCTGTGTCTTTTGTAATCGATGCTAGCTTTGGATTAATTCCATTTTAACTGCTATGACAGCACCTTCCCACAGTGGCACAGTGATAGATCCTTCACACAATATGCCAGAATATGCATGAATAGAATTATTGTGTTTTTTCTATAACTTTTATCTTTAATCAAAACATTTTTTTGTAAAAAGAGCAACTTTGTTGTTTTGACAAATTTCTGTGACCTGGTTGTCATAGCTGTGCTACCATCAACAGACACTGGAGTGACAACCGCAATAATTGCAGTTTCTTAAAGTGCCACTTAAGTTTTTAACATGCCTCTATATATTGATCTCTTTCTGGAGACTTGTTATACATGCACTGTTCTCACCTGTACAGGTGGAGTGACAACACCCAAGTGCAGCGTATTGCGTAATCAGATTCCGTGTCAGAGGCTGCTAAGATTTTCATACCGAGCGGAATGTAATAAGCTTCATCTAATGATAGACATATGTGGAGCATGTGAATTTTTGATCAGTTTTGGAAACGTGTGGAGTGACTTCTGTTCATTCGCAGGAATCAAAGCTGCGACTTTCTTAATACAGTATCACAGTCACTAATAAGATAGTAATTAGTCAACAGGAAATGACTAGGGTGTAGAGCCCTGGTGGTCTCTAATCATAACTTTGAACCACTAGGCGGCTAGAACTAATTCAATTGAGTTGGACATTGAAATTGACAATGGAAATTGTTGAATTCAGTTCCTTATTGATCCAGTTGTGGAACAAATATTTTTGCAAAACATTTCAGTTACTCCAGAAGGGTTGGAGTATTATCACTAACTTTGTTCCGTGATGTCTGCTCACTTAAAAGCTCTCTGATTCTCATACAAGAGACTGATCGGTCGATAGTATTTCATTAAATTTGCGCTATTAAAAAGTCACGCTGCAAGTGTCATTACAGATCAATAAAGCAACCTGTCGGTATGATGATGTTTGGCGAGGATATGATCTTATCACAGCAGGAAATTGTAGATGGTTACGGTTATGATAATAGCATCTCCACGGGGACGATTAACTTGATAGAAAGATTCCGTCGGCAAAAGGTTGATGATATCGAGATGGCATTGACGCTTTCGCTACTCCTGCTCTTCCCAGGTAAATATTACTTTTTAATTCCATTTGGACACTTGGCCATTCTATTTAAAGGACCTCTTGAATATGAGGCTTGTTGGAGTGGTAGGAGCTAGGATAAATGCGAGGACCTCCTAGTCGCGGACATTAGGTGCATTCGCGTGCTCGCCTTCTTGCGATCGAAATGGATCTGTTAAACTGCTCAAGAGCGCGACCGAAAAGTACGGTCCAAAAAAGCATCTTTTACTTTCAGTCACGATCTGCCACTGAAAGCACGTGAACAATATTCCGTGACCGAATGTAGACGTTCGCCTAGAAGTTTAGGCAAATGTCAAGGTTACCACAAAGAGACTTAATTACTACGTTGGGATAACGAATCGCGAACGCTTGTTGAGAGAGGACAACTCTGATGCGGTCAAAATCCCCCGAACGTGTGTTCGCATGCTCCTATGCACCTATTGGTTAGCATGCCCGGTGTTTTTACCACTGAGCTATTCCACTATACCCATCGATGAATGCACCAATCAACCCATGGGGTCTACAGTTACCAAAACCAAACCTTGAGTATTAGAACACAACATTCAAAGGGGTTGCGTCACAATCGACGGTCAACTAACTCTCGAAGTTGTGTTCCTCATTCGTATTTATGTTTGCGTATGTAAGTATATCTATTAGAGCCACCCTCTGACGCGTTGTCTTTCTTAAAAGTATGTTGAGAGGCCTCTTAGTATCGGGCTTTATCTAAGCTCCGGGTTGAGCCGGGCCTTGAGACTATCTGTTGATATATAGTAGGCTGCAGAATCTGAAAACAAGTGAAGCAATTCTGGCATGTCTTAAGTGAGTTAGGTACTGATTGCTGCCTGAATTTATTCTAAAACGACCCTTCTCAACAGATTTTTGAGACAAAACTGAAGCCATAAACTACTTTGTATTTTGTTTATCGATTTCTCTATTGAAATTCTTCAGGAGTTACACATATAATTTTAGGGTAAACTGCTCATTATGCTATCCTGGGTTCACCTTTGACATCAGTAGAAACTGTTTTGCCTGGGCTATAGAGTTATCATTCCCTTTCTATGGTACACCAGCTGTATAACAACAGCATGGTCAAAAATTTACCTACAATGCCTAAAAACTACGCTCTGAAATTCTGTAACTTACAAGTCTCGGTCGCTCTCTATGCTATTCAAACTGGTTCATAGAATTACCCTCCCCTTTCTCTATGAACTGATGTAGCTACGAATTTACAGTACAGTACAGCTGTCCCGAACCTTGTCTAAGCGATGCATGTAAAAACCGAGAAATACACACAGCTCTGTATTTAATGAGTGGTGAATGGGAAGTTACACTGTGACATTTCTCCGCAGATTGTCCAGGTCTTCAAGAAGTAGATAAGGTGATAGCATTACAGCAAAAATACCTAAATGCCTTACGGTGGTACTCTGAACACGCCCATCCAACAAATCCAAACAGGTTAGTCGTTACAGAGCATATCATAGTGTTATCCTCCCGGAATCCTCTCGCCTTCTGGTGTTATTATGGGAGGATAACTCCATGGGGCATATAACCTAGAGATTTTTCCCTTGCAGGCTAATTCAAATCCTAACAAGGTTGAATGCTGCTGCTATGCAGAACATTAAGCCCGGAGTCACGGGGTCATCTGTTTATGTAAATTTACCATTGGTTGAAAGCATACTAAGTACCAGGCCGGAGATTCCTGGTTCAATTCACATCTTGTCTCACCCTTGGGATGGCAGTTTGCAATGCTAAATGAATAAGGCCCACCTATAGAGTTACCTTCGCTATTGAGGGCATAGACACGTGGTTGTGAATCTAAACTATATGTTATTGGTCTAATTGATTCATTTTGGTAGGAGTTAAAAACTCTGTACTATGTTGTTGGCATTCAGAAGACTGACACTTACATAGGTACATGTGTAAGACTATTCCAAAATGATCTGTGTATGCAATGACTCCGTAGGCCAGTTTCTGTTCCCGACATCTTTCATAGGCACAGGACAGAAGACATGTCACTGGCTCCCGTATCATTCTGTCGATGCCAGTTTTCATATCTGTTCACTGCAAAACCTTTGTTTTTTTAAACGCCCTCATCGTTTTCGAATGTTGATGTAAAATGAAGGAGCTCTACCCATAGAAAATTACCTTCTCTGGGATAACCAGGTGTAAGCAGACAATCTCTCAACGACATGAAAAACGATGCGTCAATTACTCAGCGGATCAATTTCTGCACCACTCAGGACAGATGGTCAGTCATGAAGGCGCCAAGTTATTTTATATTAAAATTGTATTTTTTATAATAACGCTTTTTATGTCTCACCAAGGGCCCACCAGTCCTAATGATTGCGCTATCAACACAATTTACTTTTTTCAGATACACTGAATTTATTCTCATTTTGCCAATGGTGCGAACCATCAGCGTCAAGTGCGCCGAAGATTACGTACAGATGGTCACAGATCAGAAACTGCGCGTAAACCATCTGGTCTGCGAGATGATCGGCGCTGTAGTTCTATGAGCAGACAACTCCATTCAGAATGTTCACTCGACCCGGTTGTGAGTTAACACCCTTTCCCCGCGCCTTCAAAGTCAGATCACTTGGTCGGGAGACAACAATCATATTATTAACAAATCAGTTGTTTTACCTCCGAAACATTCCATACAAATCTATTGCGCCTGTCGGGTTTTATCATGTTCATATTTTTATATACAGACATCCCTGGCAATATTTTTGTAGAATTTATCTTCAGTCACCCGCATACACACACGCGCGCGCGCGCACACACACATGTTTTGAAAACGGCATAATTTATGGGTATATGTTTGTATTTTTTATTGTACATTCTAACAATCTAGTATTGACATTGTGCAGTCCATATTTATATACAGTAAATGAAATAAAAAAACAGCAGCTTAATCTTATTCTTCATTTTATGAAGCACTGAGTTATCCTCAAGTGCAGGTGGGGCCAACCTGCGGCCCCGGTTAAAGATTAGCGGCTCTCAGTGTAACTACCCTATCACCTTTTTCTTAGACACAGACAGCTGATAAACTCACTGTAAATTCTTTGCTGGACACAAAAGTATTTTCATGACATATGTCATCTTACATTTTCCTGGCTGAAAATTGTTATTTCTTGCTATAATAATTCAAATGGAGTTTTGCAAGAATGATTTCCTGGCCCACGATGATGTTGAATTAATGGTGCTGAATCGCAAGTACGCACTACAAGGAGCTATGCTGATGTGGCATTATCCCTCACTGTAGATGCGCGTACCTGAACTGTGGATTGCCCTACTTTTGTTAATAGGAATCTGTAGCAGTCCATTCGCCCTCACAATAGGTTAGTGGTTTAGGTCTTTGCATAATCATGTGGCAGGTGTTGGAGGTTGCCCGCCGCATGCCGAAAAAGCTGGTCACCGGGTGCTTGAAATCGGAGTTGCTTCCTCCTTATTGAGTCCCAGGCAAAGCTATTGAAGTTGAAACCAGCCAATCATGAATCGTTGTGGGCGGGTTCACTTGTCGAGCACATGTCTCTGACGCCTTCTATTATATCTGCGTCACAATAATAGTGTAGTAGACACGGAACTGTGGTAGTAGGCTAGAACTCAACCGGGAACTACTATGGTTCAGCAAACTGAGAACCAGAAATAAAGCAGATACAATGTGGACTAGAAGTAGTAAAGGTCTGGGTATAGGTAAGCATTGAAGATTAAGTCTTGCGCGTTTTTCTCTCCCGTGAAAATGCACTTCGGTGAGATTTAAAATTAAAATCAATTGTCATTCCGTTATTAACTAGTCACTCAGATTGAGAGGGTAATTTAGTGACTGGTTTACTTATGACTTTTGAAGTTGGAGTACTAGGGCCTAGGGATTTAAATTGCAGGTAGTATCATAACTACAGCAACAGGCCTCGACCATCAGAATAGTTCAATGGAGTTGAACATGCCAGAAGACCCTAGCTAGTAGCGTAAAAAAAGTCATCTTATGGCTGACAAGGATTGCTTGCTGACTCCCACAATGTGGTAATAGGAGCTCTACGGCTAAGGTCATGACCAAAGCTGGTGACAGAAGTCACTCAGTCGGGTTTTGTTCTACTTTTGAACCCTGCAAGCATTCACCCAGTGAATGTGTGACCTGCATTTGCTGGGCACTTGAGTAAAAACTCGCATAGAGGCCCAGCGTTATGCTACCAGGAAGCTGACGCTCATCTCCTGCTAAATCTGAACTATTTCCTATACTATAACCCAAACCTTCCTATCCGATCTGCTAATGGCATCGGCACAGATTAGAATTAGATATGCTCTCGTGAGCCGAGCCAGCCCATCTCTAACTGTTAGGACAGTCTTTTTGGAAAGTTGTCTGCGTTCGGTGTCAATGCCCTCTTGGTTGTCACCCCATCGGTCATGCATGTCAGCCAACCCACCCTCTCCTGTTAGCTAATGCTTTATGAGGATAGCGTAAGACACCGCGTTGCTCCTCTCGTTGAGTAAAAGCTTGATGCCGCAACATCCCCCAGGGAAGCCACTCAATCCATATTGAGCTTTGTCTGACGGATCCATAAGATTTACATGGGGTTGAGAATGTTAATCCTTCCAGCCCTTCCGAAGAGAACTGACTTAAAACTAAAGCTTGGGTGTTTCGAGCTAAAACAATGGTATTACCACCTCATCCCGCGGAACCGTATCCCGTCAAGAAGGAAGTATGTGAGAGGCTTTGTTCAGTGCACTTCAATCCGCTAGCCATTATGAGCTATGATTCATTATCAACTATTAGTCATTGCTAGAGACTTGTAACCTAATAATCATTGATGGAAGTAAAAAGGCTTGCACAAAAGGTTTTTATATCTTGTTGATTGAGAAATTGGCTCTTGAAGCACCACTTTTGCTCACTGAAGTGCTCAGTCACTGCATGAAGGCAGCATGTTGGAAGCTTGTGCCTTCCAGCTGTTCCAGGGACATTTTATCTCTATGTGCCCAGTAATCACTGCACACAATACACCCAGAGCCCTACAGAGGGTTCTGAATAGACCTAATACTCAACACTAGTGATAAGCTGATTGATGGTTACCTTCAGTCAGAGGATAACGCGATACCTTCACTGCACAGACTGTATAGTACAGCGGCACGGCCAGTGTGACAATTCTTCCTTTTCATACACTAAGAGCTCCATATTCCTACTATCCCATGCATATGGTCAAACTATCTTGTTCTACTCAAGCTCATGGTCACCCTATTAGGCAGACATTCTATAAACCTATGGCTTGTTTTGAAGAATTTAGAGCTTGTGATCATGTGAAGAGCTCATAGTCACATAGCTTAGCATGGCTGGGATTGTTCTTGTTCATTAGCTTGCCATGAAGCTAGGAATCATGTGAGGAGCTCATGGCCACAATGATAGTTTGGCAGGACCTTGAATCAAGCTCTCTAGCCACTGTGCTATCCCCCATGTTATTGACGGCTTAGTCGAGTAGTTCACTGCTAGAATACTATAATCTTCCATCACAGCTGAAAGCCTTTATGCTACTTTGGTTTCATAGCCACTTCCCGTAATTAGCAAAAGATACTGCCTGTGCACCCGCTGGGTAAATATCAGTGATTCGTCAGATTGACGGACTATCTTAGGTTTTGGCTTTGATGTAGCATCAGTTGATGGTGTTTCACTACTGTATCTCTATATCGTGACATCTCGTTGCTCGTATAGTGAATGCTTTTTGTGGACTTCTCTCTCCGATTGGAATGTTTTGAATCTAGCTGACCTTTGGCCGTAATAATCAGCGCTATTGATGCACTAGCCAACCAGTGGGCTTGCCGAGTCATTCTGGGGTCTTCATGGTGATGCAATCATAGTCAATGGCTATAGTGGACCAGTTCTCCTAGTACTAGTGATGATCATCGATCCCCTACTGAATTCAACAGGTTGTTTACATAACCATTCAGCGTGAACAAAATCAGGTCATTAGGCATTGTGATTTTTATAAAAGCTAAAGAATTGTCAAGCAGGCGGTCATGTGGTTGTATTTCACTTACTGTAGGACCCATACGTGAATTATTTGACTGCAACACATCAGCCAAAACCCCTGCTGAAAGCCAAACAGTACCTCATACAGTGATACGGTGTGTTTCATATAACCCTTCCCAGTTCCTACCTCTCCCCCCCAAACCTATGAATCATGCACAATCACCTTTTTAGTGGTTTGCAACTACCACCAGGCGGAGGTGCCAGGATCACTACAGATCAGAATCTGTGATACAGTTGTGATAGAGGAAGAATGTCCAGGTAAATAACTTTTCATTACTCCCTATCGATGTACTCATCTCGGAGTTCAAGCTGTATGGAACTCTGGGCCATCTGAAAAGAAACCATAGAATTATCCTCCTAAAATTATTGGAGGATAACTCTACGAGTCATTCCAGTTCATTGAGCTAGAGGTCTTGAATTTGAGGCAGTTTCTTGCAGAGAGTTATTGGAAGATAACTCAATGCAAGAAACTGACTCACATTCAGAGTCTTGAAGGCCTCCGACTCAATGCACTGGAATGACTCGTGGTTGTCCTAGTTTCTAGCCATACTGTGGCCAGCTAGTGGTTGTTGCCAAGCCGGAGGGGGGGTATTTCGCCTACCCGAACGTCAATAAGGAAAGTGACAATAGGGGATGCGGTTGTGTGGTGATTAGTATGGTCTGGCAAAGTTGAAAACGGGTGACTGGCCAATGTTTAAGCATCTGAAACTCAGAAACTGGCAAACTTTCTAATATTGTAAATTTGGACATATGCCAATGGCTGATGGTCCATTCAACTCATTAGCTTCTCAAGAAGTGTAAGATTCTTCAGAACCATTGACCTTCTTGGTAGTTTTATGGGTAGGTCTGTTACCACTGAACAGAGGTGCATCTACCTAGGTTTCAGTCAGTAGGCTTGTTGTTTTGACACTCTCTAACCTGATTCAATAATTTGATTTCATGTTATGGGCTGGTGCCTGTTGATTCACTTGACTTTGTTTTATAGTCTGCTCTTTTATTTTCAGGATGGTATAGAGGACATGTGCTCAACAACCGCCATCTCAAGGTTAGTACCAAGCATGGCTACCGCCGATTAGCCCATGTAGCGAGTTTGATTTTTTGTATGGCGTCTTTACTTTATGGTTAAGCTGCCGGATTCGCTCCTTTGTCCCCTTAGCATGGAGCATCAACTCTCCACCTCATAGTCAGGCTTGGTTTTGATTCGAGCAAAGATTAAAGTGAGGAATTTACGCTCATAAGGGAGCACTTCCCAGACACAAACCCAGGTTCTTGTGGTTGCGAGCCCGCTA